>Ga0257124_1000004_pt1 | contig 299148 bp, 361 predicted proteins | sample SI106_150metaG_FD_190154 | JGI IMG/M metagenome (GOLD analysis project Ga0257124, IMG submission 190154) | Marine microbial communities from Saanich Inlet, British Columbia, Canada - SI106_150 | ecosystem: Environmental > Aquatic > Marine > Inlet | place: Canada: British Columbia | collected...
GTCAAAGCCCCTCAATTCTTTAAACTAATGTATCGCTACGCTCAGTGACGCCCCTAAAAATGACTTCCCTCGCTCCACTCCGTTCCTCCCTTTGGTCGTCACTCGTAGGCTCGGTTCGGGTAACAAGCGTTTAACGCTCCGGTACTCGGAAAAACTCTAAAGGTTTTTCCTCCGTTCCTCGGGTTTCGCTCGCAACTCTGAAAATTTCTCATCCATATGGGATAAATTTTCGAGGCTCGCTCAACCAAATTTTCCCAGCTCACTTCGTGAGGGGAAAACTTCGCCAAACGCTGATGTTACCCAAAATATTACTCGAGAAAAAGTCTATGGATTGGGCCTTGAGTTATTGCTTTTCCATAATGCTGAACCTTCTCCAACTCTTTTGTATCCTATAGCAGTCCAAAATTCAGCAGATTGTTCCAAAACTTCAGCATAAAAATTCACTCTGATACCATCAATCTCACTTGCATCATCTTCTAAGAATTCTACTAATGATCTTCCGCATCCTTGTCTTCTGGTATTGTGATCCACCGCTATCCCTTTTGTAACAAAGCAATCATACACAGTTGTATCAGTTAATGCATCCATAAATGAACGATACATATTACCAACTAATGCTCCAACTACCTTTCCCTCCCTATTTTTTGCATAATAGTAAACTCCCTGTAAGGGATTCTCAAATTGCTCTTTAACAAAATCTCTAACTTCCATCCATTGTTCATTGCTACCAATTTTTGCAATCGTAAATTTTGGTTTTGGCATAGCTATTAAGAATATTAATTACTTTAAAAAGGTAACTCAAGGCCCTTTATGTATTACTAGAACGCTCTTCGAGCTTTATTCTAAACGACTTTTCCTCTGCGTCATACCTCGATGAGTCCCAGGAGTGATGAAAAATCATCTAGATTTTTCATCCTCGGTTCTCTTCGAGTTTTTTTCTAAAAAGAAAAAAATTCGGGTAACAAGTTTTAAACGGTTCGGCGGGGACCCCAGACCCCACCTCTCCCAAATTAAATTTTTCCATCATGAGTCTCTTCACTTCGTGATGAGCCTCTTGGAAAAAATCCAACTTCGTTTAAAACTGATGTTAAACAAAATTTTCAAAAATCCTAAAAAACGAGAAGAGGAAGGGAATTAATCAGATGTTTTAACATAAAGACCAGCATTCAATCTTTCAAAATCTTGCAATGGCCAGTCTGTAGTTACAGACAATAAACCACCCACTCTGACAGAACGTGCGATATTATCTAATGATTTTTCAGGATTGGGTGTTCTTTCTACTACATGATAAGCTATAACAATATCTCCTTGTTGAGGAACAGGATCTTTTGTGACATCCAATATTTGATAATATACTGGCACTAGCAAATCATTTTGTTCGACTTTTCTTTGAACAGCATTTATTACTCTAGGTTCTGCATCATATACGTAAATGCTTTGAGGAGAATATTCTTCAAGAACTCTTGCTATTTCTTCAGGTTCTGTAGTACTCAAATTAAAACAATGTGATTGTCTCAAAGAAATTTCAATCATTTTTAAGAACCTCCTTTGTAGTCTATGGTACAAATTCCATTCTCTTCTATTACCTTTAGGCATATAATCCTTTAGAAAATCAACCATACAACCAGGACCAAAATCTAATATAACTGGTTCTTGAATCTCTCTATGATCAACTTCTGTTTTAAGTCTATAAAGTAAATGTTCGTTTCTTTCTATCCAAGTTGTCGTTCCAATTCTAGCCATAATAATTAGAATTCAATGTTGATTTATAAAATTATAGTACTATTAATTAATTCCCTTCCTTTGATTTATTAAGTAGATAGCCCTTCGGGCTTTAAGACGGATTTTTGAAAACTCTCGATGGTTCGCTACGCTCACCTTCGAGCCCCGCTGCGCTTTCGCTCCATTTTTTAACTTCGTTAAAAATTCCGCTCAGGTCGATTAACAGCGATTCGCGATGTTAAGTTCAATTTTTTAGACACCTACAGAGGTTTTTCAAGCTTCTTATTTTTTATAGGAACATTGCATTTACAATAAACTTTTAACTATCAATCAATTATTAATTAAATATGGAAAACAATAACGCAGATTCAGAAAAATCATTTGATGAAACATATGCAAAAAAAGTAGAAATGTTTGGCCATCCATATCTAGAATTTCAAGATTATTTTAATAAATATCCAGTAAAAGGTACTGTCCTTGATTTAGGATGTGGCCAGGGTAGAGATTCTCTTTTCCTTGCGTCAATGGGGTATCAAGTAACCGCAGTTGATTCATCTAAAGTTGGAGTAAATCAAATGTTGGAGAAAGCAAAAAAACAAAATCTTACTCTTATTGGTATTGCCGAAGATATATTTAATTTAAAAATTGAAGCTAACTTTGATATTATATTGTTTGATATGTTATTACATGGATTTGATAATAAGCAGCAAACAGTACTTTTAGAAAAATATTCTAAGCATCTCAACAATAATGGAATAATCTGTATTGTGTATCCTGATGATATAGATAAAAATCAATTCATTGATCAATTTAATTTGCTACAAGGGAAGTGGCAGTTCATCCAAGAAATAGATGTAAAAGATGTGCCAAAAATTGATGGAGAAACTATTGATTTTGAATTCAGGATGATGATCGTTAAATATATTTCTAAATAATTGATAATGTGCCTTTAAGAATTACCGTGTCTAAAAAACTCTGCGGACGCAGTTTTCCCACACTTCGTATGGGCAAAGAGTTTAACAGGAATTTTGATGTTATACGTAATTTCAAACTTTGTCTCCATTCCTATAAATTTATATAGAACCTTACTTTAAATATTAATAAATAAACAACGTAGGATAAATAATAGGAAAATGAAATCAAGTAAAAAAACTATGAAAGTTTTCGAAGATGTAAAAATCAATGTGAAAATTAAGCTTTCAATATTATGGGCAACTTTGATGTTTATATACATATATGTAGACATTTTCAGATTTTTTCAGCCAGGGGAAATACAGAATATTTTGGCAGGTAAAGTATGGGAATTTAATATTACTCAAACATGGGCTTTATCAGCGATGATATTGATGACGATTCCAAGTATTATGGTATTCCTATCTCTGACATTAAAAGCTAAAACTAATCGTTGGACAAATATTATAATGGGCATATTACACATTATTATTGCAATAGCAAATGTAATAGGAGAGACTTGGTTTTATTATATATTTGGTGGCATTGTTGAAGTTGTACTTTGCTTACTAATTGTTAGGTATGCATGGAAATGGCCTAGTTCTAAAATTAGCACTTCTTAGATACAGCAGGGTTTGAAAACCTGGGGACGTCACACTAAAAGTTAATATTTGGCGGAGAGTTTAACAGCGCGCTGTTATACACAATTGAGTTTTTCTAAGTAGAAAATTTGGCAATGTTCTTAACGTGGTGTGTAAAAAATTATCAATGCGCCCAGAAGGGTAACAGCTGCCCCAATTATTTCCTGTTTATCTGGTTTTTTCTTATCAACAATTGCTCCCCAGATAATAGAAGAAACAATAAATATTCCGCCATAAGCAGCATACACTCTTCCAAAATTTGCTGGTTGAAAAGTTTGAATTACTCCGTAAAGGAATAAGGTAGATCCACCTAAGATTCCAATTATAATCTTCCTTTTATGCCTTAACCATTTCCAAACTAAATATCCTCCGCCTACTTCAAATAATGCTGCTATAAAAAAGAGTGCGAGTGTATATATAATTAGTCTAATCATTTTTTTTCACCCTTTCTTGGCCAATAGAAGATAATGCTTACACCAAATAATCCTATTAATCCACCAATAATATCAAATTGATCTGGTCTTATTCCATCAATAAGCCATCCCCAAACTATGGCCATCGCAATGAAAACACCACCATAAGCAGCATACACTCTTCCAAAATTTGCTGGTTGGAGTGTCTGTACAATCCCATAAAGAAATAAAATAAGACCTCCAACGGCTCCAATAATCCAATTATAACTTTCTCTTAGCCATAACCATACTAAATAGGCACCACTTATTTCAAATAATCCGGCAAAGAAAAAGAGGATTATTGTTGTTAAGATTTCTTTAGTTTTACTACGCATTGATAATATTAGTTTTTTTAACATTATAAACATCACCTTTTGATTAAGTGAAAACACAATATTGCACAATGTACGATAAAAGAAATTGGGATATGCGTGATTTTTATTTTTCAAATTTATCGATTAAAAAAATCATACATTATCCCCGCCTGGAATGAATTGCGATACGATTTCCTTCAGAATCTTCTAGCCATGCAATGAAACCATGTTCGCCAATATCTGTCTTAGGAAGCAATATCTTTGCACCCATAGACTCAGCTTTTTTTAAGGTTTCATCTACTCTTGAACAAGAGAAATATACAAGTGTTCCTTCATGTGAAGGGATAAAACTTTCACCTAAAACAAGTGTTCCCGCACTACCATATTCTTTCATCTCCATTGGAAACCAACTCATTATAATACCGTTTTCTTTTTTCCCCTGACGACCACATTCCAAGTCTAATAAATTTTTATAGAATTTTTCTGCCCTATCCAAGTCAGTAACAGCAATTTCAAACCAACCAATGGGATTTTTCATCCGAATACTGTCATCAGGCAATGAATCAAATAATTTCTTCTTATTTTCCATAAAATTTTTCATTGTATCTGGATCATTCATATGCTTCTTCATCTCATTCATTACTTTAATATGCTCTTCATCACCTTTTTGGAACATTTCCATTCCATGATTCTTACTCTGGTCTACCATCTTTTCAAAAGTTTCAGCATGAAATTCTTCTTCACAAGTTTCAGGACCACCTAATTGATTACATTTCATTGTTTTCATTTTTTAACCTCCACTTAGATTATAGATATATGGTATATATTAATAGTTAACCACTATACTTTATAGTAATAAATAATATAACCCTTATAATATATAAATATTGTCAATAATTATTTAAACTATTTTTGATATATATTTAATGTATGTTTTTAAATTCTATTTTGAGCTGGGAAGAAAAGAACTCTTAGTAACTATTTGTTCTGAAGTACCGCTTAGTTTTCTAAAAGGAACTGAAACCCCTTCAGTGCTTCGCACATATGATTTTGACTTTGTTCAGGATTGACTGGAATTTAATTCACTCGTAAGATTTATATAATAATGTATTAATAATCTAATCAGGATGAAACCAAAACTAATAGCTCATTGTGGTATGAATTGCGCAATATGTATAGCATATCTTAGGGATAAAAATAAATGCCCTGGTTGCAAATTTCAAGGAAAACCAAATTCAAAATTTTTTAAAAAATGTTCAATTAAAAATTGTAATATTATTAAAGATAACAAATGGAAATGTTGTTCACCAAAATGCGAAAAGTTTCCATGCAAGAGGCTTAAAGATATTGACAAAAGATATAAAACAAAATATAATATGAGTATGGTTGATAATCTTAATATAATTGATAGTGATGGGATTAATAAATTTATAAAACAGCAAAAAAGTAAATACATAAAATCTAAAAAGATATTCTGTATTCATAAAAAAACATACTTTGATTTAAAATGACAATAAAAATAATAGAAAAAACCTTTATTTCCATTATTTTTAAAAATAATAATACATCAATTATTGAATTTTGATATGGAACAAATAGATTATTCAAAAGAGCCGGAGAACAAAATTGAATTTACTAGACGTTTTGATAAATCATACTCAAAATATGCCAAAATATATGATCTATTAGTAAAAATTTTTCCGATTTGGAAAAAATGGATTTGCCAAGTTATCCCCTACATCGAAGGGAGAAAAGTTCTTGAAGTATCTTTTGGAACAGGATATTTATTAACTAAATATGCTGCACAATACCAAACTTATGGCATTGATTTAAATAAAGATCTTATTGAAATAACGAAAAAAAATTTAGAAAAGAAGAATATTAAAGCTAATCTACAGCAGGGAAATGTAGAAAAATTACCATTTAAAAATAACTTTTTTGATAGTATCATTAATACAATGGCTTTTACAGGATACCCTGATGGAAAGTTGGCAATGAATGAATTAATAAGAGTATTAAAACCAAAAGGAAAATTAATTATCGTTGACTTTAATTATCCTAAAAACAGAAATAGAATTGGAGTTTTCATAGCAAAATTTATGGGAAAATCTGGTGACATTATTCGTGATATGGACAAGTTATTTAAGTCTTTTAATTTGGAATACACTGATGAGGAAATAGGTGCATTTGGTAGTGTGCATTTATACATAGCAAAAAACAAATAAAAAAGAAAAAAAATTAATTGAAAGAAACAGTCATTAAATCAGTGGTCAATTCAGTATGTACCTTTACCACTTCAGATGTTGAAACACCGTTTTCAATATTTGCTTCTCCCTTGCTTGGATCTGGTTGTCCACATTCAAAACCACATAATAATCCTTCATTTGCTTCAGTACCTGCATCATAGATTATTGCATTATGTGAACCAGATGCTTTTACACTGTCAACAAGTCCATATGCATCATTTGTTCCAACAGCCATTCCAACAGCACTTACAACAGAATTTAACCCAACTGTAATTTCTAATGTTGTTGATTCTCCTGGAAGAATCGGTGCATCAAAAGTTACAACTTGTTCAACTCCTGTTTGACCTTTTAACCATTCTGCTAATTGTGCATTGCTACCAACCTCTGCTAATGGTTCCAAAGTAGGTTCAGCTAACTTCCCTTCAAAATCTAATATTCCTTTGTTGGTATGTACTACAACTACTCCGGGTGCTATAGGTTGTGCATCATGCACATTTGCTAATGTAACCTGAATTGTTTTTGGCGCAGGGGGATATTGGTTCATTCCATTTGGTAAGAAATCAAAATCAACACCTTCAACCACAGCATGAGCATCTTCAGGATGTGGTCCACCGTCAAGATTAAATGCCTTTACTGCATTATGTTTTAGCCAGATTATTTTATTTGGATGTAAATTACCATCAGAATTCTGGATTTCATGGTAATGTACAAATCCATCTGCTGCATAATTTTTAGCTTTTTCGTCTGACCATGTATCTATTATTGCATCTACTTCAAATAATAAATCTCCGTATCCTGCATCACTAGCCCACCATGGTTTACCTGCTGCTGGTAATGGTCCAACATTATAATGTTTGCCTGATAGTGTATTTGCTCCGGTCATTTTCCATGTATGTCCTGGGATATCAACTGCATTTGCAGCACTTCCCGGACCTGCAAAATACCACATATCCCCATCTAATTCTACTGCTAACCCATGCTCAAAATCTGCAGAATTTGTGTCCCAATTTACTTCTTCTACTGGAGCACATGCTGCCACAAATAATAAAACAATTCCAATAGATAAAGTTATTATTAATTTTTTCATAATATCACCTTACAGGGGAATTTGTATTATTAGTATTTATTTCTTTCTATATTTTATTAGAACTCCCCAGGTGCTTTGGACATAAGGGTTTTTCTTATATCTTCTATTTTCCATAAACATAATGCTTTGTCTTTATAGATGCCTTCACATTCTGTGCAATCTTCATATATTATTTTAATTGGTTTGGGTAAAAAGAAAGGGGTAATTTCTAGATTTAAAGTACGCCAGTCACCTGTATTAATATTTTTGTTATGTTTTCTATTTGTAAATGTTGTTGTAAGAAAATATTTTGATTGGCCCTTACATATATTATTTAGAGACAAATAAATATCTTTAAAAGAAAAGTGAACTAGACAATCTCTTACAAAGATTAAATCAACTTTAGGTAGTGGATCACTTATAATATTTATATTTAGAAAGTGAATATTATCTTGTTCATATTTATCTGTGTTATTTTTTATTATTTCTTTTACAACATCGGCTCCAGTATAATGGATTTTATTCATGTTAACATTTTTCATCCAGTTGAAGTCTCCACAAGGTATATCCAACACTGTTGAGATATTAAAATCCTTAAACAAAGAAGAAAGTTCTTTGGTGATGATTTTTGTTTGATTACTGTCTGATCCAGATCCAGAAATAGATTCTTTTCCATCCCAATGATTTTTTTTGTAAATATTTGTAAATATTTGTTCAGTACTTCCAAATTTTAACTTAATATGAATAAATGCTTTGTAAATAAGTGGGATTATGGGTATTCTCTTTGCTAGTTTTCTTAATTTTCTCATAATTAGTATATAATTAGAATTTTATTTAAAGATTTGCAATACTAAAATTTGTTTAGTTATTATGACCAAAAATAAAAGAAAATTATATAAACTTAATAATTAAGAATAGAATATATTATATTATTTATTAAAAAAAATAAAACGAGGTAAAGAAAATGAAAAAAAAGGCCAATATAAAAAAAGAAAATAAAGTATCTTGTGAAACTAAGATGGGTACTAATTGCGGGGGATGTTCTTATATACTTGGGTTTATTGGAGCAGCAGTATATTATATATCAACTTCAACTAGTTTTTGGATTGGAGTTTTAGGATTATTAAAGGCTGCAGTCTGGCCAGTATTTTTAGTGTTAGAATTGCTTAAGTTTATAGGCGCCTAAGTTTAAATCAAATCATACAGAACATGTGTTCCCTGAAGTAATTCATGGACTTAGGGAATTTATTTATCTTATCTATTGTTTTTTTATAGTTATTTCGTAACTTACTAGCATCTTTTTGTGAAAGACCTTTTAATGTTTTATATGTGATTCTTGGTTCAAGTACTGTTCTTTCTTCTTCAATGATTTTCTCAATTTTAAACTTTTCAGGATTATTATATATTGTAGTATTTTTTTGAAGTCCAAATACTGCAGAAGAAACAAGATCAATATTTTCTTCATTATGTTTTAGAAAATCAATTGTTTCTAAGAATTCTTCTTTAGTTTCTGTTGGAAACCCAAATATTGTATATACAATATTTTTTATTCCAGCATTATGTGAATTTTCTAAAACAAGTTTAATATCTTGTTTGTTTGTTCCTTTATTCATTAACTTTAATATCCTATCATTTCCAGATTCAACACCCCATATGATAAGAGTTAATCCTGATTCTTTTAATTTTTCTAAAACATTTTTATTTAATTCTTTTGTTGGTCTTAATTGACATGTCCAGTTAATGTTAAGTGGTTTTACTGTTTTTGCAATTTCTAAGAGTCTTTTTACTGGAATCATATCATCAATTAGAAAAAAATGTTTTTGTTTAGAATCAATTATGGTTTTCTTAATCATATCTAGAGAATATTCAAGATAGGGTGTATTTTTGAAATGTGTACAAAAAGTACAACCTTTATAATAACATGTGTTTGTAGTTTTCAAGGGAATTATTGGTTTTGGTGTAAAATAATCTTTAAGATTATATATTGAAAAATCAAGACCATAATCTAGATTTAATTCATCATGATTAACTTTTTTTGAAGATGCGTATTCAAGAAGTTCTAATTCATTTTTTAATACAACATCTGCAATCTTAATAAGTTTTTCATTTACTGCAGGCCCGCCTAAGACGCATTTAACCCCTGTTAATTCTTTTATCAGGGAATAAGCGTAAAATGCTTGACTTGAATAAACAATGCTGAATGCAACAATGTCAGGTTTTTTTTCTATTATTTTATTTAAGAATAAATCTAATAATTCAGGTTTTTTACCAAGTACAACTTTTTTATTGTTTTCTGAGTATGTTTTGGATGTTAATTTACGATAATCATCTGTAATTTTATTGTAATTATCCCACTTTTTTATATCATGATAATAATCTTGGAATTCTTTAAACTTTAATTTATGAAACTCTATGTTGAGATCTAATACTTCAACATTATGTTTAGAATTATTTTTTAGAAAAGAATACAAATTAGTTATTGAATAAGGTGGGCTAGCTGGAGTACAGAAGGGTAAGTAAACAAGTAATATCTTTTTCATGATTGTTAAACATTTTCATTAACTTATAAAATTTGGCATAATTTAAATACCAAAATGGATTATTATTCTAAAATGCAACTTAATTCAAGAGATTATATCAAAGGAGATTATGAAAGTCATATTAAATTTCTTACAAAGCAAAACATGGAACAGTTATTTATTGACAATTTTGGTGGTTGGTCAGATTCAGTTAGTGAAAAGAAATTTTTTAATAGTCTTGATAATGGTTTTGTTCGATTATTCTTTTTAAAAGACGTTTTTGTTGGATATGTATCATTTAATCTTGAAAAAGATCATAATAATTCGTATATGATTAATGATATTCATGTTGTAGAACAGTTTCAAAAACAAGGCTATGGTACTGAAATATTAGATTATGTTATAAATAAAGTTCTTGAATTGAAGGGAAAACAATTAAGGGTTTTTGTTTTTGAAAAAAATCCTTCATTGAATTTTTATAAAAAAAATGAGTTTATGGAAATGAATTACTTAAAAAAATCTAATACTTTTGTAATGTCAAGACTAATTTAATTATTTAAAATGGTAATTACTCCTATAGTGAAGAAGTTTTTATCTATTTTAAAACAGTTATATCAGTTTTTCCTTAGTTTCAGTATTGACAATGTGTATAGCCTGAACAGGGCATGCTTGGGCAGCTTCCATGTTTAATGCTAATTGTTCTTCTGTAATTTCTTCTGTTTTGAAAGCTGCTTTTCCATCACTTTGTATTTCCCAGTTATCAGGGCATCTGTCTACACAGGATGTTGCGCCAATACATTTGTCTTTTTCAAATTCAATTTTATATTTGGACATTTTTCACCTCGTAAATATGCTAAAAAGTTTCATTTTTTATGTATAATATGTTGGATATTTATATTATTTTTGTATTAATTGTTTAAGGATAATACATTTGCCAGAAACATTTATATACGATAAAACTAGTTTTTTAGAAAATGTATATACCTTCACGTGTTTGTGTTAAAAATAGGAATTATCGGTTTGGGAAATATGGCTGAAAGATTAGAGAAAGTAAAAATAAGAAGTTTAAGTTTAAGAGTAATTGCTACTGTAATAGGTGAATTTGGCGAGTATAATATAAAAAAAAGGTGATAAAATGAAAAAAATAATATTAATAATGTGTTTAGCAATAATTTTTGTGTATGGCTGTGCAAGTGATGAAAGTAGTAGTGGGGTAGTTATTGAAGATAGTGCTGCTGCTATGGAAGATGTTGCTGAGGATGATGTAGAAGACAGCGATAGTGCTGCAATGGAAGATGCAATTGAAATGGAAACCATTGTAATTACAGGTGAAAATTATAAATTTATGGTTGATGGAGTGGAAAATCCTGACATTAGTGTAAAGGTTGGGCAGAAAGTTAGGATTGAGTTTTCAAGTACACAAGGATTTCATGACTGGGTTGTAAGCGAATTTGATGCAGCAACATCTCAAATCGCTGAAGGGGATTCATCTTTTGTAGAGTTTATTGCGGACAAAGCAGGAGATTATAAGTATTTTTGTAGTGTTGGAAATCACAGAGCTCAAGGAATGGAAGGCAACTTTATTGTTGAATAATTTTTTTATTTTTTTTAATCTATTGAAAAGAAAATAATTCTAATTGTCAAGTATACAAAATATAACAATATTAGATATATTGCTCCACCTTTGCCAAGTTTTCCTTTTGTTTTAATCAAGTAAATAAGGAGCAAAGCTGCACTGATTGTTTCCATTGGAAGGTCCCAATAAACAAGAGGTTTTGGTACGTAATATGTTGATATTAAAGCTCCTCCACCAATAGCAACTAACGGATTTGTAATGTTGCTTCCAATTAGAGTACCTAGAGATATCCCTGTTGCTTTTTGTTTTAGTCCAGATATAGCAGTAAACATTTCAGGAGAAGCGGAAGCAATACCTAAAGTTATAACACCTATCAATGATCCACCTAATCCTGTTGCAAAAACAATATGTTCTGTTGATGAAAGTAGGAAATGTGCACTAATAATCATAAGTGCAAAGCATAAAAGAGAAATTATTATATCATATCCAATATTAGCATCTACTTGTTTTTTACGTTGCTTTTTAGTTTTCTTTTCTCTTTTGTATAGAAAAATCATGTAAATTACAAATGTTGATAATAATATTAAACCATCAAATCTTGAATAAGTTCCATCAAAACCAAGAATAATGCACATTAATGTAGTTGCAATCATTGGTGTGTATGCTGTTTTTAAGAATTCTTTTTTAAAATATAAACCACCCATTAATATAACTACTATGCCTAGGATTAAAGTTTGTTGTATAACATCAGAACCTATATTTGCACCTAAAACTGTTGATGATGCTATCTTATAGTCTAGTGATCCTGATAATATACCAAACGAAGCTGCTAAATGTGAGAAAATTTCAGGTAGGCTTGTAGTTATTGAGAATATTGTTAAACCTGCAAAAGTAGTAGAAAAACCAAAATGGTTAATCAATGAAATAATCCTTTTTACAGCAATTTCTGCACAAATCATTAATAGAATTAAAGCTCCAATACCTATTCCAATATTAAGCATAAGGGCATCTGCCATAACTTTTTTCTTTATATGATAATATATAAATTCTTCTTTTTTTAACCCAAAGGTAATTAAATGGACAAGTAAATAGGATTCTTATGACAAGCTTTTGGTCAATGGTAAATCAGATAATCAGGGAAGCTGATGTAATTCTTATAGTATTAGATGCAAGAATGATAGAAGAAACAAGGAATGCAGAGCTTGAAAAGAAAGTTATTGAATCAAAAAAACCATATTTCTATGTAGTTACAAAATGTGATCTTGTTGATAAAGAGAAATTAAAAGCCGCTAATCTAAAATCTTTTGTTTACATCTCTTCAAAGAAGTATTATGGTGTAAAAATACTTGAAACAGAGATTTACAAACTAAATATTAAGAAAAAGGTTATTACTGTGGGGGTTTTAGGTTATCCAAACGTTGGTAAGTCTTCTTTGATAAATGCAATGAAAGGTAGAAAATCAGCTCCAACAAGCGGTCTTAGTGGATATACACGAGGAATACAAAAAGTTAAAGTTAGTAAGAAGATTATGATGATTGATACACCTGGTGTGGTTCCTGCTGGTGAAAAAGATTTTATGAAACATGCTATAAGTGGTACTTTAGATTTTACAAAAACTCAACAACCAGATGTTGTTGTAATGGAACTTATTGATAAATATCCAGGAGTTATTGAAAAGATTTATGATGTTGCTATCCACGAGGATAGTGAAGAAACAATTGAAGAAATTGCTCTTAAAAAGAGGATTTTAATAAAAGCTGGAAAACCTGATACTGTTAGGATGGCTCGTATGATATTAACTAAATGGCAGAAAGGCAAGATTAAGGTTTAAAACTTTTCACAGAATAATGTGAATTGTTTTCCTTCAACCAATCCATTTTTTCTATAAAAATTAAGAGTTTTTTCATTTAAAGATGGTGCAATTAGAAAATATTCTTTCATCTTTTGATTTGTTAATTCTTTTTTAAATTCTAATAATAATTGTTTGCCTATCTTTTTGTCTCTAAAATCGTTGTGCACTGTAATTAAATCAAGATAAACAGATTTTTTTGTTAGTTTATACCCTAATATTAACCCAATAATTTGATTATTTTCTTCAGCAACAAGAAAAATTTGGTTTAAACTTTGTTCAAATGATTTAGTATCTGGAAAATCTCCATATGGCATTTTAAACTCTTTAATGTGACTAATTTTCTCGCATTGTTTAATATCTTTTAATTCTGCTTTTCTTATTATCATATTATTCACTCAATTCATGTAATAATGTATCAAAAACTATTTAAACATATTCAATTAACGTTCTTATGGGTGGTTTATAATGAATATTATGGATGATATTACTAAGTCTGATCCAGAAGTTGCTAATGCATTAGATCTGGAGTTAAAAAGAGCTCAAGAGGGTGTTGAGATGATTGCTTCTGAAAATTTTGTTTCTAAAGCTGTTTTACAAGCTATGGGAACAGTATTAACAAATAAGTATTCTGAAGGTTATCCAGGTCATAGGTATTATGGTGGGAATGAAATTATTGACATTACTGAAAATCTAGCAATAGAACGTGCAAAGAAATTGTTTGATGCACCTCATGCAAATGTTCAATCACATGCAGGTTCTCAAGCTAATATGCAAGCTTATTTCTCTATCTTAAACCCTGGTGATACCATTTTAGGATTGAGTTTAGATGCTGGTGGACATTTAACACATGGAAGTCCTGTTAATTTCTCTGGTAAAATGTATAAAATAGTGCCATATGGTGTTGATCCAAAAACAGGTATAATTAATATGGATGAAGTTAGAGCTTTAGCTCAAAAACATAGGCCAAAATTAGTATTAAGTGGGTTTTCTGCATATCCTAGAACATTAGATTTTGCTAAATTTAGAGAAATAGCCCAAGAAGTTGATGCTTATCATATGGCAGATATTGCACATATTGCAGGACTTTGTGCAACTGGTGTACATCAAAATCCTATGCCTTATTGTGATATTGTAACAACAACTACTCACAAAACATTGAGAGGTCCAAGAGGGGCTATGATACTTTGTCAAGAAGAAGATAGGTTAAAAGAAAAATATTTTCCTGATGAAAAAAAGAATTTAGCTAAAAGAATTGATTTTTCAGTTTTTCCTGGAACTCAAGGTGGACCACTTGATCATGTAATAGCTGCAAAAGCTGTTGCATTTGGTGAAGATCTTAAACCTGATTTTAAAACATATAACGAACAGATTGTAAAAAATGCTAGGGTTTTAGCACAAACATTGATGGATAATGGTGCTAAATTAATGTCGGATGGTACAGATAATCATTTAATGTTAGTTGATGTATGGGAAACTGCTAAAGTTTCTGGTAAAGAAGCAGAACTTGCTTTAGATGAAGCTCACATATATACAAATAAGAACATGGTTCCTTTCGTTGGAGGAGAATTGCCATTAGATTCTCGAGGAAAAAAGGTTGGTACGCCTTTTAATCCAAGAGGTATTAGACTTGGAACACCTGCTTTGACAACTAGGGGGTTAAAAGAGCCTGAGATGGAAATCGTTGGTAAGGCTATTGTTAAAGTTTTGAACAATTTCTCTGATAAAGGTGCATTAGAACAAGTTAAAAATGAAATCATGGAATTGTGTAAAAGATTTCCATTATATGAAGGTTTAGGGATATTGAGATAATAACATTTATATTATCTTAATGGATTTAATTAAATATGACAGCACAAATCATAAACGGAAAAGAAATTGCAGCTAAAGTTAGGGCTGGAATTAAAGAAAAAGTAGATTCTATGGAACAAAAGCCTGGTCTTGCTGTTGTTATTGTTGGTGAAAATCCTGCATCCCAAGTTTATGTTAATATGAAGGAGAAAGCTTGCAAAGAAGTTGGTTACTATTCTGAGAAAATTGAGAAACCTGCTGATATTTCTGAAGAAGATTTGTTAAAAGAAGTTGATAGGTTAAATAAAGATGATAAAATTCATGGTTTTATTGTTCAATTACCTCTTCCAAAACATATAGATGAAGATCTAGTTATTGATGCAATTAATACTAAAAAAGATGCAGACGGGTTTCATCCAATGAATCTTGGAAATTTATTATTAGGGAAAAAAACAATTGTTTCTGCAACTCCTAAAGGTGTTATCAGATTACTTGAAGAATCTGGCATTGATTTAGAAGGAAAACATGCTGTTGTTGTTGGAAGAAGCAATATTGTTGGAAAACCAGTATCGATTTTGCTTCAACAAAAGAATTGTACTGTTACAATGTGTCATTCACGTACTAAACCATTAGAAGATTACACTAAACAAGCTGATATATTAATTGTTGCTGCAGGTAAACCAAAATTAATAACTGGTGATATGATTAAAAAAGATGCAGTTGTTATTGATGTTGGTGTGCATAGAATGGATGATGGTAAATTATGTGGTGATGTTGATTTTGATTCAGCAAAAGAAATAGCTTCTAAAATAACTCCTGTTCCAGGTGGGGTAGGGCCTATGACTATTGCTATGCTTCTTGAAAACACTTTAGAGTGTAAAGATAATTAGCTTTTTAAGTCATTAATTAATTCTTTAGTAAAATGAGTGATTTTATTGATGTTCCATCAAATGAAAGGGTAATGGGGTTATTAGATAGGACTCAAAGATTTTATGATCTTGGTATTTCTAGAGTTGTTAAAAGTCCTGAAACATTTCCTAGTTTAGTTCAGTTGATAGATGATATAAGGGAAGTAGTTAGTATGCCTATGAATCCTGAATTTGCTACTGGACTTAGATTAGAATTATCTTCTCTTGATACAATGGCTGCACATACAATTGCGGCTAATGGAATTAAAGATGGTGACCATTTAGTTGATCCAACACCTTATCTAGAAGAAGCATTAGAGATTAATCCTGAATTTGGATCAGCTTGGCATGTTTTAGGAAGACATCAAGGAATGGTGGGGAGGATAAAAGATTCTATTTATTCATTAGAACAAGCAGTAAAACATTATCCTGGTCATATGGGTGCTCACAAGGATTTAGGTACAGCTTATATGAATGATGGACAATATTTAATGGCTATTATGCAAATAACTTATTCTATGCGAGATAGTGAAGATATGCATTTAAAATTTTTAAATAGGGCAGATGCTTTTATTCATATGCACATGTACGATGCAGCTTTGCAAGATGTTGAATCTGCTAAATCATTAGATGAAGATCATCCTGCTTTTATTTTAAGATCTCTTAGGATGGAGGGTGATTGTCTTAGGTTACTTGGAAATCAAAATGCTGTGTTAACTTATGAAAAAGCAATTGAGCAAGCTCTTCTTTGCAAAGAAGTATTTGGTGATGATCCTTATTCTTCTGAAGAGGGCTATAAAGCTGAATTAGGATTAGTTAGAATGGGTGTAAAACCAAAAGTTACTTTTGATTCTGATGTACACAAAATTGGAACTCAAGCAAAACTAAATGCTGATTTTATGCTTTCTTCTTCACATTTACTTCCACGTTATGCTTCATCTGGTAATGATATGTTGTAAAGATAATTAGGTTTTTAAATTGACAGAATTCTTTCTATGTTATGAGTGTAATTAAAACGTTTGGACCTGAACCTAATACAGCTATAATTGATTTTTTTGTAGATGAACTTGGAACAGAAGTTGAAATTGAACAATTGCCACAGCTATCTTATGCTTTATCAATTACTAGACCTAATGAAGTTATTGATGAATTAGCAGAACATCAGTTTGTAATTCATGATAATGTTAGATTTTGGAGAGCAGCACATAATGCCGTGTTTGAAGGTTTAGATGATGGTTATGTTAACGTTGATATGATGGGTTCTAATGAAGGTGGACTTCCAAAACTTGCTAGAGAAATAACTCATAGATTTAATAGGTATTTAAGAGTGGGTATGGCTGGTAGTTGTTTTAGAGTGCCTCCATCTCATGAAGATAATATTAGTTTAAAAGACAGGGCTGCTGTAATTTTACCTACTATTGGTGTGCCTGTACCTAGAACAGTTGAAGCTGTTGATTTTGAACACGATTTTTTCCCAGTATATCTTAAGAAAAAGAATAGTGCTTGTAATAGGGATAATCATTATATAGCTGTGCCTGATGATTTTGATGTTCATACTGGTTTACATTTAGAACAATATATTGTTCAGGAAGAGGTAATTTCACCTACAACTTTATATGGGATAAGTTCAAATCTTAGGTTTATTGTATATGGTGAACATGTTGTTGGTGGAATGATATATTATAATTCTAATCATGATTTTCAAGTTAATGGTATTGTTGGTTGTGATGGTATTCCTTTAACAGAAGAAATGCGTAGGCCAATGACTGATCTTGAAGCGTATATTACAGAATTGTACAGTTTATCAAGTTTTGAAATTGAGAAAGTTACAAAGTATGCTTCTAGGGTAGGAGAGTATGGTAAAGAACATGGTTCTCCAATTGCTGCAGTTGAGTTTGTAATGGATCAAGGTACAAGAGAATTCAAGTGTATAGATATTAATGCAAGGTTTGGACTTGGGTTGTTTCATGTTTTATACCATAATGATCAAGAAAGAACTGAACCTGAAAAACTAACTGAAATGGCTGGTAGAATATTTGCACGCATGTGTTTAGAAAAAAATATGTATGAATTATAATTCTTTAGCATAATCTTTATAAATGACTTAATGTTTTGTTTTATACGGTGTTTTAAAATATTAAAAATAGCTGTGTTAGGAAGTACAAAAGGGACTGACTTACAGGCTATAATAGATGCCATTGATACAGGCAAATTAATTGATGTTGAGATTTCTATTGTTATTAGTAATAAAGAAGAAGCGTATATTCTTCAACGGGCTGAACAGTATGATATTCCTGCTTTATTTATATCTGGAAAAGATAGAACTAGGGAAGAGTTTGATACTGAAGTAATGAGAATTCTTGATGAAAAAGGAATTGGTTTAGTTCTTTTAATTGGTTATATGAGATTTATATCAAAAGGTTTTGTTGATAAATGGAGTAATAAAATTATGAATGTTCATCCTTCTTTATTGCCTAAATATGCTGGTGGCATGGATAAAGGTGTTCATGAAACAATTCTAGCAGCAGGCGAAAAAGAAACAGGTTGTACAATACATTTTGTTGATGAAGGTGCTGATACTGGTCCTATTATAATACAAAAGAAGTGTGATATTGAATTTGGGGAGACAATTGATACTTTAAAAGAAAAAGTCCAGAAACTTGAAGGTATAGCGTTTATTGAAGTTATTGAATTGTTTAGGGATGGGAAGATTAAAGTTATAGATAATAAGGTGATAATTGAATGAAAGCATTAATTTCTGTTTCAGACAAGGGTGGTATTGAAGATTTTGCTAAAAAATTAAAAGAGTTAGGTTGGGAAATATTAAGTACTGGCGGAACTGCTGCTAAATTAAAAGAAGCAGGTGTTGAAGTTAAAGATGTTTCTGAATATACTGGTTTTCCTGAAATGATGGATGGTCGTGTAAAAACATTACATCCAAAAGTTCATGGTGGATTGTTAGCTTTAAGAGATAATCAAGAGCATATGAATCAAGCAAAAGAAAATGGAATAGAAATGATTGATATGGTTGTTGTTAATCTTTATCCTTTTGAAGAAACAGTTGCTAAAAAAGACGTTAAGTTTGAAGAAGCTATTGAACAGATTGATATTGGTGGACCTTCAATGCTTAGAAGTGCTGCTAAGAATTTCAAAAATGTTTTAGTTGTTACAGATCCAAATGATTATTCCTGGATTATAGAAAAATTATCTAAAAATGAAGATATAACTTTTGATGAACGTAAGGGTTTAGCTTTGAAAGTTTATGAAAGAACAGCTGTATATGATGCTTTAATTACTAATTATTTGTATAGCACAAATGAAGATAGTCAATTTCCACAGAAATTCTTATTTCCTTTTGAAAAAGTACAAGAATTAAGGTATGGTGAAAATCCTCATCAAAAAGCTGCTTTTTACAAGGATAGAGTTATTCATGAAAGTTGTTTAGCAAATTCTAAACAGTTATGGGGTAAAGAATTAAGTCATAATAATATATTTGATGCAGATGGTGCATGGGAATTAGTTAAAAGTTTTAAAAATCCAGCTGTTACTGTAATAAAACATGCTAATCCTTGTGGTGTTGCGGAACGTGATACAATTGAAGAAGCATTTGAAGCTGGTTATAATGTTGATCCTATGTCTGCTTTTGGTTGTATAATTGCTTTAAACAGGCAGTGTACTATGAAAATTGCTGAAATGACTAAAGGTAAATTTATTGAAGTTTTGATGGCACCAGGTTATGATGAAGATGCTTTAGAATATCTAAAAGAAAATAAAAAAAATTGTAGAATTCTACAGATGAAAGATATGGATATTTCTGATAAAGGTTATGATATGAAGAAAGTTGTTGGTGGTATGTTAATTCAAACAAGATCTTGGCCTGATATTGATGAAATTAAATTAGAATGTGTTACTAAAAGAAAACCTACTGAAAAAGAGCTTGAAGATCTTAGGTTTGCTTGGAAAGTTAATCGTCATACAAAATCAAATTCTGTTGTTTTTGCTAAAGATAAGACTGCTTATGGTATGGGTGTTGGTCAAATGTCTAGAGTTGATGCTTCAATTATTGCTAAACGTAAGTCTGAAGGGAGAGCAAATGAAGGCTCAATGTCTTCAGATGCATTTTTCCCGTTCCCAGATGCTGTTGAAGCTGCCGGGGAAGCTGGAATTAAAGCAATAATTCAACCAGGCGGTGCTAAACGTGATAAAGAAGTTATTGATGCATGCGATAGGTTAGGAATAGCAATGGTATTTTCTGGTGTAAGATTATTTAAGCATTGATTATTTCTTTTTACTTGCATTCCAGAAAAGTAATCTTGATGCTGACATGTCAACGCCGCGTTCTTCACTAAAAGTTATTATTTCTTTAATCATATTGTAAACATGTTCTTCTTTTTTAATTCTGTATATACCTAATAATCCTGTAATACCTGTTTCTAAAGCGCCGATATCATCATCAGTAAGAACTTTTTTATCTTTAATATTCATAAAATCATTATTGATTTGTTGCAGAATCTCTTCTTTAAGGCTCATTTTTTGCCTCTTTTCATTGGAGAAGTTTGAACATTAAGATCTTTGTCAAGATAATATAATAATTCAGGTTTTCTTACTATACCGAGTTTTAAGACTTTTTCACGTTTTGCTTTACCTGTTTCATGATATTTTTTCATCCTTGATCTTGAAATGTCACCTTGTTTGTCAATATAATAAAGCCAACCAGGTTCTCTTACTAATTTCTTTGCTTTGATTAATCTTTTAACATAATCTTTTATTTGTTCATAAATGTCTTTATATTCAGGTTTATCAATATCAGGATGTTCATCTTTATCTTTTTCTTTGCCAACATTTTGGTCACAGAAATAGCAGTATCTTTCATCTTCTTCTAAAAGTCTGTGACAATAAGGGCATTTTGCCATAAATAGCAAATAGAAAGGGTTGTTTATTAATTTTATGATTATATTAGTTGTTACATAAAGAGTTATGGTGTTTAATCATTTACTTACATTTATAAATGAACTAACACATTCAACATACATGGTAAGAATAAAAGGATATGATTTTAAGGAAATAAAAATTAGAGATTCATATAATAGAAGAGCATTGCAATTTAAAAATAAAATAATTAACCTTCTAAAGAATTTTGGTCTTAACGAAGATCAGGTAGATATACCTTTAGAGACTAATAGTCTTAAAAAAGCACAAGCTCAAGTATCATGGTATCTTTGGGACCATCACCTGTTTTACAGTTATAATAATTCAGGTAAATATGTTGAGAATATTGCAATGGTAGCTCAGGTTATTGAATATTTTATTTCTTTATTAAGTGAAGAAAAAATTACTTCTGAAGAGTTTATTCAAGAGTTTCAAGAAGATAGTGATATCCTCGAACAAAGAAAAAAAGCAAGAGAAACGCTTGGCGTAGAAGAAAACGAATTAGATTTTGAAAAAATGCATAAGAATTACAAACAACTCTCAAAAGCCCATCATCCAGATATGGCGAATGGTGATACAGAGAGATTTAAAGAGATAAATAACGCTCATAAAGTGTTAAGAAAAGAAATGAATGAAGTATAAAAAAGTTCTTGAATAATCATAAATTTGATATAAATATCAATCCTGCTGATAATATTGCCATTATACTCCAAACTGCTTTATTCCAGTTAAATATTTTCTTACCATCAAACATTGCAATTGGAATAAGGTTAAAAGCTGCGAGTATTGAATTAATAAAAATACCATAATAAGTAATAATATTACTTCCAAAAACAAGCGCAATTATTAAAAATCCCAGGGCCACTAATAAATTAGATGCTGGGCCTGCAGCTGATATCTTACCGTTTCTACGTTTACCAACTGGTCCTGAAATCATTACTGCTCCAGGAGCTGCAATTAATAATTTTAAAAATAGTGCTAAAAATATTGATATTATTAGAAAATTATCAAATGCTCTAAATTCTGCTTTACACCCGTATTTTTGAGCAACTATCTTATGTGAAAGTTCATGAATGATAAAACCAATACCAACTGTTAAAGCAGCAACGAAAAATGAAATTATTAAATTAATTACTTCTAATGTTCCTGAGAAAAGATTAAAATTGGATAATAATATTGCAAACGCAAGAGAAATTGCTGCCCAAGATTTTGTTAAGTCTTTTAATTCACGTTGGCTGGTTGTATAAGGTCCTATTTTAATAAATGAACTAGGATTTTTCATCTTCTTCGCATTTTTGCTATTAATCTTTCTAGATTATCAATTTTTCTCATTAATTCTAGCTTTTCTTTATCAGTATCTTGCATTTGTTTATTGAATTGAGTAAGTTCAAAATCTTCCTTCTTGATGCTTTTACTTATATCTGAGAATTTGTTGATTTCTAAAGAAAGTCCTTCAATATTAGTGATTGTTGAAGAAACTTTATCTTTAAGTTGATTATATTCATTAAGATCGTTTTGAAGTTTCTCAGAGTTTATGCAAAGATGGTTTCCTAGTTCTGTTTCAAACTTTTCTAATAATTTCTTTTGCATTTGAGTTTTTAGAAGTTTAAAATCATAAATTTCTTTTTTTAACTCTTCTTTAGATGTATTGATTATGTTTAAATTTTGACTGAATAATTTAGCAAATTCTTCATTATTAGATTTCATTTCATGCATACTTGTTTGTAGAGCTGAAACTGTTTCTTTTAGTTGTTCAACAGATTTAGAATGTTCTTTAACTGTGTTGTTAACTACTTCAATCTGTTCATTAATAGCCATTAAGTTTTTTATTTTTTTAATCATTTTTAAGAAAGATTAGTATCTAACATCAACAAAAATTCTATGCTTTTCTTCACCATTAATTTCTTTTAAGATTCGTTTCATGATAGCTTTTTCTGGATCAGGTAATAATTTAACCCTTTTTTTAAGATCTTCAAAACTAGTAAAAGGTTTTTCTTTTCTTTCCTCTAGAATTTCCCACATATGTTTCTTACCAAGACCTGGTAAAAGTTCAAGTTGGTGCATTCTTGTACTAAGTGGTTGGGCTTTATTGAAAAAGTCGATAAATTTAGCACTATCTTTTGTTATTAAATCTTTAATAACAAATTCTAGTTCTTTTGATCCTGTTTGAGTTAATCTTTCAATAGGTAATCTACCAATAATATGATGAATTCTTTCACGTTTTCCTTCACCGATGTATACTTCTTCATAAGGTTGAAGGTGAATTTCTTTTTTTGGAACAAGTTCTAAAAGGATAAAGTTCTTTTTGCCTATAGCTTGAGCTATTGGTGTCTTAACTGCTTTATTGTCAAATGGATAACCATTTGGCAAAAAGTCCAATACAATTACAGTTTCTTCTTTTTCCATTTTTTTTGTTATAATCTTGAAGCAGCTAACCATTCAGTTATAGCTTTTTTCCATTCCTTTGATTTTTCTGGATGGTCGAATCCTTTTCTTGTTTCAATGTGTTTTAAAATGAGTGAATTTTCTTTTATTATTTCTTTGATTGTTTTTTTAATCTTGACATCATCTTCAACCCATGTTTCAAGGCCTGCGAGGATTGCCATTGTTGAGGATGTCCAATCGTCCCAATGTTTTAATAATTTTTTATTGATTATTTTTGGTGGTGGAAGTTTTGCTTCCAATGAACATAACAATGCTGTTTGTTTTCTAAGATGCTTTTTTCGTTTTAATGTTGCAATCCTAGGTTTTTTAAAAGGTTTATTTTTTAATGCGTTTTTGATTTGTGTTTCTGTGAATTTTAATCGTTTAATTTCAATTTGTCCAAGTCTGTAACGTTTTTTTTGCAAACGTCTTATTGATTTACCTCTTGGCTTTTTTTGTGTTATTTCAATATAATAATTGATGTCTCTTAATTTCTCAACCAGTTTTCTGGTGATGATTATGTTTTTTTTGAGTGTATCAATATTCTTGTTCTTGAATGTGTAAACCAACTGAGCATGCAGTTGCTTTACTAGCATATGCCGTTTTTCTGTTGGTGTTATATTAATGCTGTTTAATATTATTTTTGGCTTGATTGACTTACTATTAAGCTCTTTTATCACAGCACTATAACTATCCACCCTCTTTTTTTCTAAATACATACTATAGAAATACATAAGATATGGTTGTTTATAAATATTCCGTTATTCGTTAATAGCTTCAACAATCTTCTTCATGTTGTCTGCCGTAATGGTTAACGGATAGTTTGAAAGAATTGTTTTAAGGTCTTTAACACTTATTGGTTTTACATCAACAAGCTTAACAATATGTTCTTCTTTTAACCTTGGAATTTCAAGTGCTTTTAATTTTTCAAGTAACTTATCTGCACCTTTATCAGTAAATTGGTTTAGATATTCTTCTGTTTTACCTGACCTAAAAGATAGTTCTTCATCTCTCTTTTTGATCTTTTCAAGTTCTTTTTTAACAAAAGCCATTGTTACAGGCTCTTCAGATATTATATTCATCTTTTCTTTAAATGGACAGGGTGTACTATTAAAGTTTTCGCTTTTCCATCATTAATTTCAACTTCGTAGCATCTGCCAGCTTTACCTTTGATAACGCCTGCTTTACCCATAAAACGTGGGTGATACATGCCTTTTTGTATTGCAGGTTCTGCTATTAATTGTACTTTGTCACCTGTATTAAACTCTTGAAAATAAGCTCTAAGACTAATCTTTCCTTTATCCTTAACAGATTTACTTAGTTTATTTCTTGTTTTTCTTCTAAAACCGCCTATTCTTTGCATTTTAATAAGGATTTAATAGGTATTTAAAAAGGTTACGAAAATGTGAGAAACAATAGTTATTTCTTAGGTTTTATTTTTTGGTCTTTTGTCCTAAGAACAGCAAGTTTCATTGTTGCTATAATTTTTTGCTGTTTATTAGTAAGTCTTATATATTAAATAATCAGATAAAATCTTAAAATGCAATATATGTTAGCACCAATTGAAGATATTACTACTGCTTTTTTTAGAACTAAATGTTTTAAAAACGGGGCTGATTTAACATTTACACCAATGGCTAGGTTTTCTGCTTTGGCAAGGAACAGTAGAGCTTCTTTAGAACGTATCAAGTTAGTTGATGATACACCAACAATGATTCAATTAATTGGAACAAAAGAAAAAGAATTGTTAAAATTTTTGTCTAAGTTTAAATCTTCTAAAGGGTTTAAAGGTTTTAATCTTAATTTAGGGTGCCCATCTTCAAATTATGTTAATCAAGGTGCTGGTTGTGCAATGATAAAGAGGATTTCTAAAGTTAGAAAAATAGTTTCTATATTAAAGAATTATCCTGTTAGTATTAAATTAAGGCTAGGATTAAATAAGTTTGAAAAAGATAAAAAAGTTTATTTGAATTTAATTAATTCTGTTGATGCAGATTTTTTTATTGTACATGCTAGACACGGTTCTGAGAGTTATGATGATAAAGCTGACTGGAATGTTTTTTCTGAATGTGTTGATACTGATAAAAAAATTGTTGCTAATGGTGATATTAAAAATAAAAAAGACGTTTCTTTGTTAAAGTCTTATGGTTGTTATGGTGTTATGATTGGAAGGGCAGCAATAGATAATCCTAAAATATTTTCTATGTTGAAAAAGTAGCCCCACCCAGACTTTCGTATGAGCGATTTGTTACGCTACATTTTCGAACTGGGGTCCTTTGGCATTTCCACAGGCTTTGCTGTACCAGAACCAAAGATGATTGGCCTCTACACTATGGGGCTGTGTTTGTACCTCAAGCGTAGCGCAGATGGTACTCTTCTTTGGTCTTTCTTTGAAAGAAAGACTGTGCAGCTACACTATGGGGCTAAGTGTTCTTTTGTGTTCATATATCATTTATTAAATTATTCCTTTTTATAAATCAAAAGATATATAAATAGAAAATTCAAGAATTAATATATGGAGTTACTCCTGCCTATATTAAAAAAGGAGCAAAAAAAAAGAGGTTTTGTATCCGAAGAAGCTATTAAACGTATTAGTTTGGATACTAAAATTCCAGTTTCTAGAATTTATGGTGTTTTAACATTTTATGAGATGTTTAAGACAAAACCTGATAATGTAATAACTGTATGTAATAGTCCTTCATGTTATTTGAATGGTTCTTTTGATCTTATAAAATACCTAGAAAAAAATAATTTTAAAGTTAAAAAAACATCTTGTATAGGTTGTTGTGATAAAGCACCTGCAATGTTGTATCAAGGAAAACCTTATGTGAATTTAACAAAAGAAAAATTAAAGGAAATATTAAAATGCAAATCTTAAAACCAACTAATCTTAAAGCCATAAAAAAAGCTATAAAAATAGGACCTAAGAAGGTTCTTGAACTTATTAAACCTTTAACAGGTAGGGGTGGTGCTGGATTTCCAACTGCTAAAAAGTGGGAATTTGCTATTAAAACAAAAGAAAAAGTAAGATATGTTATTTGTAATTCTGATGAGGGTGAGCCAGGAACATTTAAAGATAAATTTATCATTGAAAATAATCCTGAAACATTAATTGAAGGTATTTTAATTGCTGCATTTACAATAAAAGCTCAAAAAGCGTTTATTTATCTAAGGGGTGAGTATGAATATCTTAAATCTAACCTAGAAAATGCAATTCATAAGATTAATCCACCAATTGAAATAGAAATTGTAGTTGGTGCTGGTGCTTATGTTTGTGGAGATGAAACAGCTATAATTAAGTCTATTGAAGGTTTTAGAGGTCATCCATATTATAAACCCCCTTTTCCACCAGTTGAAGGACTTTTTGGGAAACCAACTGTAATAAACAATGTTGAAACTTTAACAAATGTTGCACAAGCAGTATTGTTTCATGATTGGAACTCAAATTTAAGACTTTATTCATTATCTGGAAATGTTACAAAACCTGGAGTGTATGAATTACCTGTTGGTACAAGTTTGAAAACTTTAATAGAACTTGGAAAACCTAAAAATAAAGTTAAGGCTGTTTATTTTGGGTGTTTTGGTGGGTGTATGCCATACAAAAATATTGAACTTACACCGAAAAATGTTTGTGGTAAGAATTGTGCAATTGGTTCTTTTACTATAATTGTTGTTGATGAAAAACAATCAATACCTAAATTAGCTGAAAATATAGCTGAATTTTATGAGCGTGAGAGTTGTGGGAAATGTACACCTTGTAGGGAAGGTACTAAAAGAATTTTAGATATATTAAGAAAAATTAATAATGGAAAAGGTAAGAAAGATGATGTTGAAACATTAGAAGATCTTTCTAAGCATATTCATGAGACTGCTTTATGTGGGTTGGGCAAGACCGCAACTAATCATGTATTAAATGCTTGTTTATTTTTTAAAAAGGAGTTTAAATGAAGATAACTTTAGATAATAAAAATATTGAAGTTGAAGAAGGAAAAACAATATTAGATATTTGTAAAGAAAAAGGTATTGAAATTCCTACTTTATGTGTTATGGAAGGTTTAAAACCTGAAGCAAGGTGTAGATTATGTTTAGTTGAAATGAATGGTAAGTTAGAAACTTCGTGTTCAACTTATCCAAAAGAAGGTTCTAAAATTATTACTAGTTCAAAACGTATTGATAAACATAGGATGATTAATGCTGAATTATTAATGGCTGATCATATAAAAGCCTATAAAAAAGATAAAAAAAGTTCTGATTTATACAAATTAATAGAAAAAGTTGGTTTGAAAAGGATACGGTTTGATACAATACATAAATACAAAGAAGATCTTTCTGAATCTGTTATTAGAGATGATAATAAGTGTATCAATTGTGGTAAGTGTATTAGAGCTTGCGGTGAGATAATGGCAGTTCATGCTATTGATTTTATCAAAAGGGGACATTTGGAAAAAGTTAGTCCTTATTTTGAACATGATCTTCATGATGTTGCATGTATTAAATGTGGGCAATGTGTTCATGCGTGTCCTGTTGGAGCAATATATGAACGAGAACATCTGTATGAGGTTACTAAAGCTATTAAAGACCCTAAAAAGCATGTTGTAGTACAAACTGCTCCATCTGTTAGAGTTGCGTTAGGGGAAGAGTTTGGCATTGACAAAGGTACAATTGTAACTGGTAAGATGGTTGCTGCTTTAAAGAAATTAGGTTTTGATAAAGTGTTTGATACAGATTTAGGTGCTGATTTAACAATAATGGAAGAAGGAACAGAATTTCTTAAAAGAGTGTCAGCTGGTGGACCTTTTCCAATGATTACAACGTGTTGTCCTGCATGGATTAAATATATGGAACATTTTAGGCATGATTTATTTCCGAATATGTCAACATGTAAATCTCCTCATGAAATGCTTGGAAACCTTACCAAATCATATTATTCTAAAGATAAAAAAAATACAATTGTTGTAAGCATAATGCCTTGTACTGCTAAGAAATTTGAAAGTACTAGACCTGAATTAAAAAGTGATGTTGATTATGTGTTAACAACAAGAGAACTTGCTAAATTAATACGTTCTAAGAAAATTGATTTTAAAAATCTTAAAGCTAAAGATTTTGATCACCCATTAGGTATTTCAACTGGTGCTGGAGTTATATTTGGAGCAACAGGTGGTGTAATGGAAGCTGCTTTAAGGACTGCTTATGAGTTAGGAACAGGTAAAACCCTTAAAAAAATTGATTTTACAGAAATTAGAGGAACTGATGGAATTAAAGAAGGTTCTGTTAAAATTGGAAGTAAGAAAATAAAGTTTGCTGTTGCTCATGGCGGTGCTAACATTAAAAAATTACTTGAAAATAAAGATAAGTATCATTTTATTGAGATGATGGCATGTCCTGGTGGTTGTATTGGTGGTGGTGGACAACCTTGGCCAACTAATAAAGAAACTATAAAGAAAAGAATGGCAGCTATATACAAAGCTGATAGAGATTTACCTTTAAGAAAATCACATGAAAATCCTGCAGTACAAAAGTTGTATAAAGATTTTTTAGGGGAACCTGGTTCTGAAAAAGCGCATAAGTTATTGCATACATATTATCATGAAAGAGATTGTTTTTGATAAGAAAAAGAAAATAAAAAAATTAATTAAATAAAGTTCCTACATCTGGTGCAGTATCTGCTCCAACATCTGCTTCAAAACTTTCAGCTTTTTCAAAACCAAACATGTTAGCGATTATGACTGTTGGGAACTTTCTAACTTTAATGTTCATGGTTTTTACAGCTTTGTTGTAAATATCCCGTTCAGTTTTTATCCTATTTTCAGTACCAGATAATTCATCTTGTAATGAAAGATAGTTTTCATTTGCTTTAAGGTTTGGATAATTTTCTACAACAACTAAAAGTCTTGATAATGCTGAATTTAAATTATTACCTGCAGCTTGAAGTTCAGATGGTGTTCCCGCTTTACCAACAGATGCTCTAGCTTCAGTTATTTCAGTTAAAACACTACCTTCATAATCACTATATTGTTGAACTGTTTCTACTAAATTTGGTATTAGATCAGCTCTTCTTTGATATGCTGATTGGACATTTGCCCATTTTTCATTTACTGTTTCATCTGCAGTTACAAGCCCATTGTATGAACCCATTACAAAAAGTACTAATATAATAGCTACAGCTGCAATAATTATTCCTGTCTTTGATTTATTTTTTTTCATTTAAAGCCTCCTTTTTAATTTCAGCTAATTTTTCCATTTCGCCTGCATCAATCCACATTCCACCGCATTTGTTGCAGACATCAATAACTACATCTCTTTTAACAATCTTTTTCATATCAATTTTACATCTAGGACATAAAAGATATTCTTCCCCTGTTTTTTTATGAATTTTTGTCATTATTATCACCTTTATGTATTATTATATTTAAAGTTTACCAGCCGCCTGAAGCTCCGCCACCACCAAAGCCTCCTCCACCAAATCCTCCAAAACCGCCACTACCACCAAGACCTCCACCGCCTCTACGTCCACCACCACCAAATAAGAACGCAGCTCCTAATGCTGCATTAAATATTCTATCTTTTTTATTTTTATTTTTTGAAAATATTATTGGTATAATAAAGAATATTATAAAGAAAATAAACCAGAATAGGTTATTTATTGTATTATAATCAATATTAACTTGTGGTGTGTTTGAGACATAGTATGCAGAATCTTCTTCACCGAGTAATATACTTTTAACAACTAAACTAGCTTCTGTAATACCTTTAGCATAATCTCCTGCTCTGAAATTATCTTGTAAATAAGTTCTTCCGATTCTACCAACTTTTGCGTCGTTTAAAGTTGCTTCTAAACCACGGCCAACTTCAAATCTATATTTTTTATCTTCAACAGCAATCACTAATAATAAACCATTATTTTTTTCTTTATCACCTAGGACGCCTTGTGCTAGATTTAATGAATAGCTTTCTATATCTTTTCCTTCTAAAGAATTAACAGTTACAATAGAATATTCTGCAATATCACTATCATGGATCTGTTGAAGTATTGCATTAAGTTCTGTTTCATCTGGGATCACATTTGCGTAATCATTGACATAACCTTTAATTTCAACTTTTTGTGATAGAACTAAGGGTATTGAGATTAATAAAATAAAAGATATCAAGATAAATTTGTTTTTAATTTTCATATATAATAATGGAAATAGTATTGTTTATAAAGATTATGGCTGATATTGAAATTTGTAGAATACGAATCTTGCTTGATTTGTTATCTTACCTGCTTGTGTTACAAGTTCTGTTAATCCTTCTTTGTCTGGTTGTTCAAACATCTGTGTTCGAGCTTCTAGAAGTTCCATTTCAGGTGGAATATCTAGAGTTAATCGAAGGTCTGTTGAATCAGGATGAATTCTATCAATATATGCTAAATGACCACCAGGTTTTAAAAGCTTAGGAGCTTGAGCAAATACTGCGTTTCTTGTAGCTGTATTAACTTGATTCATTCTATGAACAGATTCTTTACTTGATGGGTCTATTAAAGCTATTATATTTTCTTGTGAAAATCCTGGTTCATATTTCCCTTGAGTTCCTGCAACGCAAAAAACAGATGTAACTAAATCAACTCTATCACCATTTAAGTAATGTTTTAAAGCTGTTAATTCTCTTACATCATCTACAACTAAATTTATTTTATCTCTGCTTAATTTATAACCTGATTGAATCTTAGGTTCTATTCTTATACCAAATGTATTGGGATTAATATTGATTGTATATGGATAATGTCCATCTGTTGCTAATCCTGCTTGATCGAATCTTGCGCCAGCAAGAGTTAACATATAAGGATTATTATCAACACCAATTATCATTGGTTGAGATGATCTTCTAACAAATGCTATTAGATTACCTGCTCCGCACCCAAGGTCTATCCAGGATTGATCATCTTGAAGATCTAAGAAGGGTACAATAGAACCATAAAAGCCCATATCTTCTTGTACATATGCAGTAGTGCCCCATTGATCAGCATGACTTGCAAGAAGTTTTTGTACAAATTGATTTAATTGTGCTATTTTTTTATCTTCTGCCATAGACTAGAAACATAGTATTCAATTTATAAAGTTAAGTTAGAATTTCAAAGCTTTTTTAGGACAAACATCTATACATCTACTACATTTGATACAATCTGGTTTATGTGATATTTCATTTACAGTAAGATGCATTGGACATACTTTATTACAAAGATTACAATTAATACATTTGTCCTTGTCAAACTTTAATGGATATTGTTTTCCGCCAAGTTGTCTTTGTATTGTGCCCATTGGACAAAAAGTGCACCATGTACGTGGATTAATAAAAACTCCAACAAATATTGCAATTGCAGTTGTTATGATACACATGGTTACAAATACCATTCCAATTTTTAGGAAAAAGCCTTGTGTTTGAATTATTCTAAATACCATAAAACCCATTAATAAAATAACAACAAACCATCTTAACCATAAGTTTCTAAAAAGTTTTGGAATTTTCTTTTTTCTTGAAATTTTAGTAAGCCAAAAATCATTAAAACTTCCTCTTGGGCATAAATTACCACAAAACCATCTTCCTTTGAATGGCGATATAATCAATAAAGTTGCAAATACTCCTAGAACAAAATAACCTAGGATAGGATACCAAATACCTAGAATAGATACAAGTACAACTAATATTCCTAAATAAGGTGTTATTTTTAACATAAAAAAAAGAATTAATATTGCTTATTTAAAATCTTCTAAATAAGTTTAGCTTTAAGTTCATCTTTTCCAATGAAGCCAACAATTCTATTAGCTTCCTTACCATCTTTAAACACAATCAAACAAGGGATGCTTGATATCATATGTTCTGAAGCTAATTCAGAATTTTCTTCAGTATCAACTTTTCCAAATTTAAAGTTAGAAATTTCTTCACTTAATTCTTCAAATACAGGGGCCATCATCTGACAAGGGCCGCACCAAGGTGCCCAAAAATCTATTACACAATCTTGTTTAGTAAATTCATCAAAATTTTCTTTGTTTAATTCTTTTACTGCCATTTTAATAACCTGACCTCCCTTCAATAATACCTTTTGCAAATGAATATTTAAAATTGTTTGATACGTCCCTTATTGTTATTATACCAACAATTTTTCCGTTTTCTTCAACAGGTAGACGCCTAAAATTATTCTTTTTCATAAGTTGATTTGCTTCTTCAACACTTGATTCTGTGCTTATAGTTATGATTGGGTTTAGAATGTCTTTAACATTTACTAAAGATGCATTTTTACCTTCAGCAACAAACTTAAGAATATCTCTCTCTGTTACTATACCTGCAATTTTTTCTTCTTCTTCAATAAGTAAAGAACCAATATTATTATTAGTCATTATTTTTGCAGCTTCACCAACAGTAGACGTAATAGTTGTCTTTATTATTGGAGTCATTATATCTTTGACTTTCATAACAATCACCTCACATTTTATACTATATTAATGTTTTGTTAAGTATTATATAAACAAAAACAAAAAATCCTATAATTATACTAAATTCTGCAACAATTCTGCTCCAAGTTAAGAAAATAAATAGTTTTTCTTTGTTCATGTTGTTGCCTTAATCTTTTTTAGTCTTGAAAAGTTTTCCCTTTCAAGTTCTTCAAGTTTGAATCTAATAACTTTTTTAGTTTCGTTTAGTCTTGGAATTGTTAAATATTCTAAACTGTTAACTCTTCGTTTAGTTTTCTTAATTTCTTCTGCTAAATGTTTAAGCATAAGCTGTTTTTCCATTAATCTGATTAATTCTGGAAATACTTCTCTATAATCTTTGATTGCTTTATCAATTTCTATTGATTCTCCTAAATAACCATGCCAATCATGTTTAAATTTAATATCACGAATACAGGGTATTTGTACGCCCATGATTGATTTTGTATAGATATCAATTTCTGCACCTGAACCTAGACCTAAAGCTAGTCTTTCTATGTTAAGTTCACCTTCAACAGCTTGTGCATTATAAAGAGAGTTTTGTGCAGCAATAAGATTACCTGAAACACCTTTACGTAATTCTTTAATCTCTTTTAATACATTAAAGAATTCCATAACAAGAACATCTCTTTTTTGTTTTAGGAGCTTAAAGCCTTTTTCAGCTAGCTTAAGCTTTTTTCCTGTTAACAAAAGTTCCATCCTTGTTGGTTTTATGTTTGCCATATTATGCTGTATAGTGTTCTTCGATAAATTCTTTATTAATTCTCTTTAATTCAGCTTTTGGTAATCCAGAAAGTAATCTCCAAGCTAGTTGTAGTGTTTCTTCAATAGTTCTATTATCTTCATAACCTTGTTTAACAAACAGTTCTTCAAACTTGTCTGCAAATTCTAGATATTTAGCATCAAGTTCTGATAAAGATTCTTTCCCAATAACTGCAACTAAGTCTCTTAATTCTCTGCCTCTTGCGTAAGCTGCATATAACTGGTCAGAAACATTTGCATGATCTACTCTTGTTTTATCTTCACCAATACCATTCTTCATCAATCTTGATAATGAAGGTAGAATGTCTACTGGTGGATAAATTGCTTTACGATGAATGTCTCTGTTTAATACAAACTGTCCTTCTGTGATATATCCAGTTAAGTCTGCAATTGGATGTGTAATATCATCATCTGGCATTGTTAATATTGGCATCTGTGTTAAGCTTCCTGCTCTACCTTTAATACGTCCTGCTCTTTCATAGATGTTTGCTAAGTCAGTATACATGTATCCAGGATAACCACGTCTTCCAGGTACTTCTGAACGAGCTGCGGCAATTTCTCTTAAAGCTTCACAATAGTTAGTCATATCAGTTAAAATAACTAAAACATGCATGTCTTTTTCATATGCTAAATATTCAGCAGCTGTTAAAGCAATTCTTGGTGTAATAATCCTTTCAATTGATGGATCGTTTGCAAGGTTCAAGAACATTATTACATTTTCTAAGCTTCCTGTACGTTCAAATTCTTTTCTAAAGAATAAAGCTTCTTCATTTGTAATACCCATTGCTGCAAAAACAACAGCGAACTTTTCATCTTTGCCTCTTACAACAGCTTGTCTTGCGATTTGAGCAGCTAATTTATTATGTGGCAGACCAGAACCTGAAAAAATAGGTAGTTTTTGACCTCTAACTAATGTGTTGTTCATATCAATTGTTGAAATTCCTGTTTGAATAAATTCTGCAGGATGGTCCCTATTGTATGGATTAATTGGATTACCATTAATATCTAACCTGCTTTCTGGAACAATCTCAGGTAAGCCATCGATTGGTTTACCAACACCATTAAAGATTCTACCAAGCATATCAGCGCTAACAGCAAGTTTCATTGTTTCTCCAACAAATCTTACTTTAGTTTCTTTTGTATCAATACCTGAAGTACCTTCAAACAATTGAATAACTGCTTTATCGTCTTTTACTTCAAGTACTTGACCTAATCTTAGATCACCTGCAGGATCTGTAACTTGAACTAATTCACCATACGCCACATCTTCTACATTCTCTACAATCATTAATGGTCCTGAGATTTCTGTAACTGAAGTATATTCTTTTAACATTTTATGCTTCCTCCGCAAGTTCAGAAATGCTGCTTTCTGCTGACTTTAATTCTTCACTAATTTTCTTGCTAATTTCGCCAACTTCTTTTTTGATATCTTTAACATATTTCATTCTAGCAACGTCTTCTCTAACTTTTAATCCTGATAGAACAGAAGCTTTAACGCCTTTCGCGATTAATGCTAGACATTGATCATGTAAACCTAAAATTGTGCTTAACATAATCTGTTGTTTTTGGATATCACAATAAGTATCTACATCATGGTATGCGTTTTGTTGAAGATAATCTTCTCTTAAAGAACGTGCTGTATCTAAAACAAGTTTATCTTCTTCAGGCAAAGCATCTGGACCAACTAATTGAACAATTTCGTTAAGTTCAGCTTCTTTTTGTAGTAAAGCCATAGCTTTTATTCTTAATGCTGAGTATCCTGGAGCAACACTATCAAAATAATCAGATACTTTATCAACATATAATGAATAAGAAGTTAACCAATTTACAGATGGAAAGTGTCTTCTATATGCTAATGGTGCGTCTAGTGCCCAAAAAACTTTTGTCATACGTAAAGTGTTTTGAGTTACTGGTTCTGAGAAATCTCCACCAGGTGGACTTACAGCACCAATAATAGAAACACTTCCATTTTTATCATTTAATGTTTTGATTCTTCCAGCTCTTTCATAAAATTGTGCAAGTCTTGAAGCTAAATAAGCTGGGTAACCTTCTTCACCTGGCATTTCTTCTAATCTTGACGAAATCTCTCTCATTGCTTCTGCCCATCTTGAAGTTGAATCAGCCATTAAAGCAACATCATAACCCATATCTCTAAAATATTCAGCAATTGTAACTCCTGTATATACAGAAGCTTCTCTTGCTGCAACTGGCATGTTAGATGTGTTTGCAATCATTACTGTTCTTTCCATTAAAGGTTTTCCAGATTTTGGATCTGTTAAAGCAGGAAATTCTTCAAGTACTTCTGTCATTTCGTTTCCTCTTTCACCACAACCAATGTAAACAATTACATTAGCGTCAACCCATTTAGCAAGTTGTTGTTGTGAAACAGTTTTACCCGCACCAAAAGGTCCAGGAATAGCTGCTGTACCTCCTTTTGCAATTGGGAAAAATGTATCGAAAACTCTTTGCCCTGTAACAAGTGGGATTGTTGGATCTAGTTTTTCAACATAAGGTCTTGGAACTCTAACAGGCCATTTATGATACATCTTTAATCCAATTTCACCATCTTCTGTTTTTAATGTAACAACTTCATCTTCAATTGTATGTTCGCCTTCGTTAATGTTTGTTACAGTACCTTCAATCTTTGGTGGGACCATAATATGATGATCAATAATTTCTGTTTCTTTTACAGTTCCAATTATTTCGCCACCTTTAACCTTATCTCCAACTTTAACTTTGCTAACAAAGTTATATTTAGCTTCTTTATCTAAAGAAGGAACTTCTATACCTCTAGAGATAAAATCTCCTGAAGCTTTTGATATTTCAGGCAGTGGTCTTGCAATACCATCATAAATACTTTTTAGTAGACCTGGACCAAGTTCAATACTTAATGGTGCGCCAGTTGAATCTACTGGTTCACCTGGTTTTAAGCCAGTTGTGTCTTCATAAACCTGAATTATTGCTTTATCACGGTCTAGTTGGATTATTTCTCCAATAAGTTTTTCATCGCCAACTTTAACAACAGCATACATTTTACTGCCTCTCATACCGTCGCCAACAACGACTGGTCCGGCTATTTTTACAATTTTACCCATTTTAAATCACCTTTAACTCCATACCTACTGCGTTTTTAATTATATCTTTCAAGTCATCTGTGCTTGAAAAGTCTTTAGCATCATCTGGGATACTAACAACGTTTACAAATTCTTTAAGTTCGGGAACAAGTTCCATAACTTTTGCGTTTGCCATTATGAATGATTTTTTATCAACACCTTTTAGTGCTTGTAATGCGTCTTCTCTTGTCTTGATAATGTAACTTTCTTTGATACCTGCTAAACGCATTGCTGTTGCAAAATCAGGATTGCCCAGTACAATCATATTATCATCTCCTTAATCTTATCTTTTGAAAAATCTGCGTCTATTCCTCTGCTGATTACAAATAAATTTCTTAGTTCAAACTCTTTTTTTATCAAATAGCTGAATAATGGATAAGGCCCTAGTGTATGACCCAAATCACCACTAATAACTAATTTTTTGTAAGCTCTAAATAATTCGTTTTCAAAATGACTTAAGGAATTGTCTTTATCATATTTTTCCAGTGCTTGTTGCATTGGTTGATGATAAGGTGTATTATCTAAAAGTTCAATAAACTTTTCCATTGATTCTGCTTCTAACAAAGCTGATGAACGTTGGCATACTAGAGTTTTGTTGTTTATGAAAAATCCTTCTTTAACTCCTCTTATTCGAAGTTTCATTATTGTAAGTATATTCATCATGTCAACTTTTCTGTTTAATAGTTCTAGAATGATAGCTGAATCATACATTTTTATAGTTGCAAGAACTTTAACAAATTCGTCAAGTACAAATTGATCAAGGGTTTTTTCGAATTCTTCTAATGTTGCATATTCTTTGAATAATCCTGAATAAATTGTACTACCCATTACAACAGCAATGTCAGCAATTGTTTCGGTTGAATAGAGGTTATCAAGCATTGTTTGGTCAATTATTCCAATTGGCCTGATTAAATCTTTAGTAATTTCAACGTTTGCTAATTTTGCTCGATAAATTGCTTTCAAAACTTTTGTTTCATAAAAATGCAAATATGCATCTAAGATGGGTTTTGTTTTTTCGGGACTTAATTCAATTACTTCTGCAACAACACCATTAAATGCTTTTTCAAGACCTGTATGTACAGATCTAAGTGTGTTATCAACTTGCTCTAAATCTTTAATATATCCTGTATTATTAAGACTAGTCTTAAATTCTCGTAAAGAATTTGAACTAATCAAATCTTCAAATGAGTCAATGCTTGGTTTTGCAACAAGTCTTGCATTAGAATACAAGAAATGGTTTACTGGCAAAACTTGTTTCATAACAAATACTGAAATTGTAGCTATCACTATTGCTGGTAGGCCTATAATTATCAGTATTGAAATGTCTATCATTTGAATAATACCTGGCTTATTTCGTGTCTTAGCAAGTCTGATTTAGATGCAACCATACTGTCTAAAGTAAAATCAAATACAATCCCTTTTGCATTAAATTTAACACCTATAATGTTGTCATCTGCCTTGATTTCTGGGAAATGTTTCTTAAAATAAGAATCCCCAATTACTTGAGCATTTTCTGGTTTGTTTTTATTGACAAATTCTAAGTATTCATCTGACTGAGTTACTTTCTTAGCTTTTTTTTGTGCTGTTAAAAAGATTTTTTGAATCATTGATTCTCGTTTTTCTTCAAATTTCTTTTTTGCTTTAAGCTTCTCAGTACTTAACAGCATTGAATATGTTTTCTTAGCTTCAGAATCTGTTGCAGTTTTCATATGAACAGATAAAAGCTCAAGTTTTTTCTTAAGCTCTTTTTTTACTATTGCTAACTGCTCTTTTCTTTCTGAATCTATGTCTTTGATCTTTTGATCAAATTTAGTTTCAATGCTTTTCTTTAATTTGTCAACGTTTCCAAGTACTTCCATGTTCTACACCTATCCTAATACGCCTAAACCAACTATTAATAATATCAATGATGCAATAAATCCAAATATTGCTGGTGTTTCACACTGACCTGAGAATACAATGCTTGGTGCAAATGCATCTTGGTTTTTTGAGCATGATACAATTCCTGCTGCTGCAACTAAACCTTGGCCAATTGCAGAAATGCCAGTAATTGCTACTGCTGCTCCTGCTCCTAACATAACAAGCCCTTGAGCTGTTGATAATTCTTTTACTCCACCACCTAATAAACCAGCACCCATTAAGATTAATAATGCAATAATAAATGCATATACTGTTTGTGTTTGTGGAAGCGCTTGAAGTACTAATGCGTTCTTAAAATTGTCTTTATTTTCCGCCACCGCACCAGCGCCTGCAATACCTGCTGCTTTAACACCAAATGCAGTACTAACTCCTGCAACTCCTAAAGCAAGAGCTGCGCCACTTACTGCTAATGCTGTTCCTATTGTTACAACCATTTTTTTATACCTCCTCTACGTATGTCTTTTTTCTCTTTGCCATAAAAGGCTTATAACTATTTCCTCCACCATCATAAAACTTGGTGAAAAATTCAAGAAAATGAAGTCTTGTAGTATGAATAAAAGCACCTAATCCGTTCATTACCATATTAAACAGATGACCAACTATGAATATTAGAATTGCAAGAATAATGCCTACAACTGGAATAAGGTCTATTGCCATAAATACCATAAAGTTAACTGCTAAAGCAATACCTGCAGTTCCTAAAGCAAGAGCCATAAGTCTTGCATATGAAAATAAATCTCCTAAGAACCCACTAAAATCAAAGACAGATAAAACACCAGTTACAGGGCCACCTTCCATTAATTTGAAACCAACTTGCATAACAACAGATATTACTAATAAGACCATACCTATTGTATTTAATTGTAATATGAACATAGCTGCACCTAAAATAAATATTAACCAAACTCCCTGGGAAGAGAATGCATCTTTAATCTTTTTATCATGAATATTTTCGTAGAATCCAAGTGCTAATCCAGTGATAAGATGGATTGCTCCAAGTCCAACTGCTATGTACAAAGTTAACATTACTTGTTTCATAGCATCTATTGGAACAGGCACAGGCCAGCCTAGTTTAGTAAAGAAATCACCAAAATACGAGCCAAAGATTATGCCCATGAAGACAGTTGAAAAGCCAAATATAAACATAAGCATACCAAATTTACTTTCTTTGTCTCCTCTTAACATAAGCCAGCCTATCAATATGAGCATAAGGCCGTACGCAACATCAGTTAACATGAAACCAAAGAATAATGTGAATGTGATTGCAAGAATTGGTGTTGGATCAAGAGATTTGTATTTTGGAACAGAATAAAGTTCTGTTATAAGCTCAAAAGGTTTAACAAGTTTAGGATTATTAAATAATGTTGGTGCATCTTTTTCTTCTTCTGCTTCTATATAATAATTAGGAGATGTTTTTTTAACTGTTTCATGAAATTTATCTAAGTCTTTGTCAGGTACCCAAGCTTCAATAACAGCTAAACAACTAGTTTTTCCAATATTTTTGAAAGTATTACATTTTTCATTTACAATATTTAATTCTTCATGCAGAAGTTCTAGGTTTTTGTTATAATCTTTGCTTGTTTTTGTTAAGAACTCTTTTGCTGTTTTTTTATCTTTTTCAAGATGGTTTATTTCTTTTTTTGTAATTTCTATAAGTTGATTTGGATTATTATCTTGGAAAGGTATTTCAAGTGGTTGAAAACCAACAGAATGTAATAATTTATCTGCTTTTTGCTTTTCTTCTGGTGAGGTAAATATTGCAATTAATGATTGTGATTTATCTATTTCTTTTACTGTAATAAGCAATTCTTCTTTTTTTAGTAATTCTAAACTTGCTGAATTTATTAAACCAACTAAAACACTTATATTTTGAGTTGATTTTAGCATATTTGTTTTAATGTCTGGAAGAATTCTAAGGTTTTCAATAATGATATTTTTATTGGTAATATTCTCGTCCATTTGTATGATTTTGGAAGTTGTTTTAAGAACATCATTCTCAATTTTGTTTAAGACTGTGTTTATATCTTTTACAATGTTATCTTCTGAAAATATGGTAGTTTTTTCTTTTTTAGCTGGCTTTGGAAAAAGAATGCTTTTAAGTCTATTTTCTGGTTGAACAACTGGTTTATAATGTTCTAAGCTATGTATTATTATGTTAAGTCTGTTGCTTATATCAGCTAAATTGTTTTTAAATTCAGAATCATTAGAAATCTTAGATTTTTTTATCTGGCAAATGCCTTGTTCATAAAGCTTGTCCATTAATGAATTTGCTTTATCTTCACTAATCATCACTGTGCTATGATGTATTTTTGCAGGTCTAAACATTTTAATTAAGAATTGTTGAGAAGATCTTTTCAACAGCTTGATCTTTATTTTCTTTAAACTGTTTTTCCATCAACTCAATCTTTTCGTTGAACTCTTGTTTGATATCTTGTATGTCTTTGTTAGCTTTAATTTTTGCTTTATCGATTTTTGTTTTTCTATCTTCTTCTAATTTAATGTGTTCTTTTCTAAGATCTTCTTGCATAGCTGTTCTAGCTTTATCTAGATCTTTATTTAATTGTTCTTGAGCATCTGTTAATCTCTTTTCATGCAGATTCTCATAGTCCCTAAGCTCATTTATAATTGACATTTAATTTCCTCCTTTAATTAAGAATTTTATATATTGTTTTATTATATCTCCCTCTAAAAATTAATTTGATAGCATTTATAAGGTTTACTATAGTGGAAACCTATATTTATGAAAAGTATTTAGTCTATGGAAAGTATATATATTTCAAAATATACTATTGAAAATAAACAAAATATTCCATTTTTACCAATATCGAGATAACTTTAAAAACCACATCATAATCTAGAATAATATGTTTAAATTAGGATCAGAACAGGGTTTAGCAAGAACAGGAGTATTAGAAACTGCACATGGTAGAGTAGAAACACCTAATTTTAAGGCTGTTGCTACAAAGGGTGCAGTTAAATACATAGAACCTGATGATTTAAAGGAAATGGGTGCTTCTTCTGTTATATCTAATGCTTTTATCTTATCATTAAGACCTGGGCTAGAAATTATTGAAGATCATGGAGGTTTACATAAATTCATGGATTGGGACCAAACAATATTTACAGATTGTGGTGGCTTTCAGGTATTTTCAATGGAAAATGATTTTCATCTTAAAACGTCTGATAAAGGAATTGAATTTAAGAGTCCATTTGATGGCAAGTTGCAAAGGTTAACACCAGAAACTGTTATGGATATTCAAAATAGGTTAGGTTCTGATGTTGCAATGGCTTTAGATCATATGCCACTTTATGGTTGTTCTAAAGAAGATGCAATTGAAAGTATTAAACATACACATGTATGGATGGAACAATGCAAAAAAATTCATAATAATGATAAACAGCTTTTATTTGGTATTGCGCAAGGTTCTATTTATCCTGAACTTAGAAAAAAGTCAATCAAATTTATAGATAGTCTAGATTTTGATGGGATAGCTTATGGTGGATTAGCTATTGGTGAACCAAAGGATAAAATGTTTGAAATGATTAAATTATCAACAGAGAATTGTTCTAAAGATAAAATGCATTATGCTATGGGTGTAGGTTCACCAAATGATTTATTGAAATGTATTGAACTTGGTGTTGATACCTTTGATAGTGTATTTCCAACAAGAAATGCTAGGCATGGATGCATATTTACAAGAAACGGTTCTATTAATATTGAAAATGCTGAATTTAAAAATGATTATGACCCCTTAGATAATAATTGTAGTTGTAAAGTTTGTAAAAGATATACAAGATCATATCTTAGACATTTAATTAGAACAAAAGAACCGTTAGGTTATAGATTAGCATCTTATCATAATCTTTATTTTATTCAGGAAATGATGAAAGATGTTAGAAAAGCTATTGATAATAGTGAATTTGATGTTTTCAAAAAAGATTTCTTAGAAAAATGGAATTAAATGATTTTGATTATGAATTGCCAAGAGAATTAATTGCTCAAGAGGCAGTAACTCCTAAAGATAATTCTAGGTTGATGGTTGTTGGTAAGAATATAGAACATAAACATTTCTATAATTTAATTAATTACTTAGAAAAAGGTGATGTATTAGTTATCAATGAAACTAAAGTTGCTAAAGCAAAATTAGTTGGAAAGAAAATTACTGGTACTAATGTTGAAATTGTTTTAGTTGAAAAAATTGATGACTTAAGATATAAGTGTAGGATTAAAGGCAGAGTTATTAGGGTTGGAAACATTTGTGAATTTGATAATGGGTTAATTTGTGATATTGTTAGTCAAGATAAAGATGTGTTTGTTGTTAAGTTTAACAAAGACCCTTCAGATTTTAAGGAGAGTTTTAGTTTACCAACACCACCTTATGTTAAAAGAGTTGTTCGTGATGAAGAGTATCAAACTGTTTATTTTAAAGAAGAAGGTAGTTTAGCTGCACCAACTGCTGGATTGCATTTTACTAATGAATTATTAGATAAAATTGAACAAAAAGGTGTTAAGATTGCTAGAATTTGTTTGCATATTGATTATAATACTTTCTTAGAAATTGTTGGAGATTTAAAAGACCATAAAATGCATAAAGAGTATTATGAGATTTCTGCTGAAGCTGCTGACATAATTAATAATCGAAAGGGTAGGTTAATTGCTGTTGGTACAACTTGTGTTAGAGCTATCGAATCTGCTGCAGTTGAAGGTAAAGTTATGGCTAAAAAAGAAGGAACAGAGATATTTATTTATCCAGGTTATAAGTTTAAGATGAAAATTGATGGGCTGATTACTAATTTTCATTTGCCTAAGTCTACTTTATTAATGTTAGTTAGTGCTTATTATGGATTAGATAGGGTTTTAGAAATCTATAAAGAAGCTGTTAAAGAAAAGTATAGGTTTTATAGTTTGGGCGATGCTATGTTTTTATCTTAGGTTTTCTTTTTTCAAGTTCTAATATATGGTTATCAATCTTAACTAGATGTTTATCAATTAATTCTGAATGTTCGTGAATATGTTTTAATAGCCTATTCATTTGTTTGTTATGATGTTTTAAATCATTAATATGCTTGAATAAAACAATCAATACAATTATCTCTACTAGAATTACTGCAATTTCCACATATAATGTTATATCAGTTGCCATTGAATTCACACCCACAATAATCTTGTCTGTAAAGATTATGTTTATTGCTTAATTCTATACTATGTTTAAATCCATCTTGTTTTTTAAAATTGATTTCTAAGAACTTATTACTAGTAGTTTTGCCCACTTTAAAAATCTTAGTAGAATCTTTATGTGGTGAGATAGTTAATGTAGTAGTGAAGTAGTCAAAGTCTTTTGCAAAGTTATTAGTTTGTTTAAGGTTGAATTCAAAGCATTTTTCACACCTTAATTTACCTTCTGGTTCTTGTTCAAACCCTTTGATATATTTTAACCAAGCTTCATGGTTATAATCATCTTCAATTAATTTTAATTTGTATATTTTAGCTATTTTTCTTGCTTGTTCTAGACGTTTATCATATTCTTCTTTTGGTGAAATGTTTGAATTAGAAAATAGTAAAGTTACTTCATAATCTTTCATCACTGTTTCAATTGCGTGAGTTGAACAAGGTGCACAGCACACGTGTAAGAGTAGTTTCATTTTAGTTTAGAAAGTGTTGTTGGTATTTAAGGGTTAGTTTGTTAATTGGGATGCTTTGTTTGATATAAGGCATTAAACAGCTAAAGCCTAAAGATTTTACTATAAATATTAAATATTTATACTAAATTAATATTAATCTTGTAAAATAAGATCACATGATTTTGAAGAAATTAGAATTAGTTTCCCATATTTATAAGCTGCTATTGATTCATGACAGTATTCCTGTTCATTATATAGGGCATTTGTATAAAAAGCCTTAATTCTAATTAATTGTCCTTTACCCATCTTATAAAACAATAACGTTGATTTATAATTCCCTATTTGGCCAGGTCCTAATTCTGTTATAACTAGCGATTCCCTAGACGGAAGATCACTTCCAAAGATATTAGTCTCCAACCTATCAATTAAAATTGGAACGTTACCTACGTTAGCTAGTAAGATATTGAGAATGCTATTATTGGAATTTTCTTCTAGGTTTATATCATTTATCTTCAAATAAGGTTTTTTGGACAATTCAAATTCATCAATCATGACATTTGCCATATTTTTAGTAGAAACTGCATAAAAAATCGTTACAATAACTAATATTATTACGGTAACGGCCTGAATAATACTAGAAATTCCTTGAATAATGGATTTATTTTTTTCAAAAAAACCTTTTTTTACCTCAATAGGAGTTATTATTTTATTTTTTACTACAAAATTTCCGCCTTGTTTTTTTAACAACAAATTAATCCCTGAAACAAATAAACCTAAAAATACCAAACCCAAAATTGCTTCTACAGCAGAAAACGCCCTAAAAAATCCATGGGGTGCCATATCCCCATAACCTAATGTAGTTAAAGTAACAGCTGAGAAATATGCTGCTTCAGCAAAAGTTAAATTAGTAGCATTACCATTCACTTCAATATAATTGTTACCATTTATAGGAATCATGTAGAATACAAGTGAAAAATAAAAAAAGACAATCAAAATAATGGTTATAAGATTACGTAAATAATGTGCAGGTAGATGGTAATTTTTTCTAATATTACTTATTGAACTATATAACATTAGAATTACTACTACAACAATATAACTTATTGCACCTAGAATTTTAAATCCTGCAGCCATAATTAATTTTGAAACTATATAACCTATTAAAGTAATGATTAATATTGTTTTCAATTCTTTTAAGAAACTCATTCCTTTACCATCTTAACTATTATTATAATATAGTAAAGGTAAGGTAGATATAAAATTTTCTATTTATTGACAATAAATAAATTATGGTTCTCCGTATGGAAGATTACAACCTTTTAGAAAAGGGTCTTCTGAATCTTTCACTTCAAGTTCAAATCTCTTAAAGATTGATTGAATATCTTGCTCACTATGGTTTAAAGAAAGAAGGCAAACCACACTTATCACAAATATCCCTTAATTCTTCTTTATGTATTTTAATGGGATATATCTTTGAAATAACTTCTTTAGAATTAATCTTATTTATTTCTTTATCGTATTCTTCTTTCAAATAAGTTACTTGTAAATTTGAATCATATATGATTTTATTTAATTCAACTACTACATGAGAAATAAACCTCTCACCAGAAATTAATTTTAAATTATTATCATTATTAATATTATCATTAACTTTATATCGTAACAAATTTGGTTTATATCCAATATTTTTAAATGCAAGAAATAATAGTTGAGACCGACTAGTACATACAGAAGTATGATCTTTCTTTGCTTGAATATAACATTTATGTGTCCATTGAAATATTGAATTTATATTTAACATAGGCATTATATAATTGACCCATATTTAAAACTGTCTTCATATAAATCCTATTTTAAGAAATATCTAATTTAGTTTAATATAGATGTCAAATAACACCCATTAACAATAAAACCAAAAATTATATTAATTTGAATGAATTTATTTAAGAATATGAAGGTACCAAGATATCCAGAAGATGCAAAATCTCTTTATCTTTCTATAATAGGTGGACTAATTGTTTCAATAATAATTATATCACGAGATGTTATGGATATTATTTTTAAGACTGAAAATAGAGATTTTACTCTGATTGCATTATTTATTATTTTATTCGTATTATTTCTTTTATTTCTAGAAAAATATTCATTTGTTAGGTCACATTTAGATAAAAAATTAAATAAATCTGGAAAAAAGAAAAAGTAATATCTTGTTTCCTAAGTTATAATATTATTATGTAACTTTTATTAAAATTATTCTGGATGCCAATAATGAGTAGTGTATCCGTATTGTGTTATATCTGCTAATGGGTCTACTTCTAAACGTATTGCAAGTAATGCTGCTTCTCTTGCTAACATATCAGTTACCATTACAGGGAGAGATCCTAAAGCTCCCATTCTATCCCTTATTAATCTTTCACCTTCCATTACATATTCAAAAACAGGTTCTCCTTCTACTGTATCATCAATAAACCCGGGTATTATTTCTACTGATTTTGAAGTAGGACGACGTCTCAAAGCTGTTGCTTCATCAATTCCATGAGAGTGATATTCAATAGCAGTACTTTCATCTCCTGATGATACAGAATAGAATATTACTTTATTTAGAGGTGTTCTTTGATTAGTTTCTTTTGCCATGTTTATAGAGAAGTAATAGTTATTTAAATATTTAATTATCTTAAATTAGTTTAAGAAAAAAGGAAAAATTAAATAGTAGTTAATTTATTTTATAACTATTTAAGGAGGTTAATAAAAATGGTAATATTTCATAAAACATTAGGTGATGCAAAAAAATTATTAAATAGTGATAAAGAATGGAAAAAAGGAAAACAGACTATAGAAACACATTTAGCAGAGGACCACAATGTTAATAGTGATATTAATATTCTTTTTAGATACAATTCTGAGTACATTACTTTGATTGATAAAATTCATGATTATGTACAAAGTCATGAAACATGGGCTGCACATAAGTCAGAAGTTGATGGGTGGATTGATGAAGCAAGGAACCTTGTAAAATTAATGAGGGGCGTAACTGAGAGAATACTATCAGAAGAACTTAAATTAAAGTAACTTTTTCTTTTTTTCTTATCATAATAAAATATATTTAAAACAAACACTTTTAAAATCCAGATATTTCTTATTCATTATGGAAAAAATTGAAACAAGGGATGGTTCATTTACTTACTATAGCGAGAAGTATGATGAATGGTATCATTGTAAGTTTATTGGGGCTATTGAGGAAGCACGTGTTAAGTATGCAGAACCTGTTAATCTTAAAGATGGAGATCAAGTTCTTGATTTTTGTTTTGGACTTGGTTATAATACTTTAGCTGCGTTAAAAATCTGTGAGAATATTAAAGTAACTGGAATAGAGCTTGATATAGGAATACTAAAAGAAATACTAACAAATGATGTGCCTGTTGAATACGCTCTTCAAAATGAAATGGTACGAAAAGCTGTACTTAATACTATTAATAAAACAAATGATGAAAAAATTAACATTATTGTTGGTGATGCTGAAGAAGAAATAAAAAGATTACCTAGTGATTCTTTTAATGCTGTATTATTTGATCCATTTAGTCCAGGTAAACATAAAGAAATGTGGTCTTTAGAGATATTCAAAGAATGTTTTAGAGTGCTTAAAGTTGGTGGCAGGTTAACAACTTATTCTTGTGCAAAATGGATTAGAGCCAATATGGTGGGAGCTGGATTTAAAGTTATTGATGGTCCAATAATTGGCAGAAAAAGTGCTAGTACTGTTGCTATAAAGGTTCTTGAGTGATTGTGATTTTTTAAAAAATTATTTTAAATGTTGATATTTATACATGAGCGTTACTGTAGTTCCTGTTGGTTTATCGGTTGAACTCTGAATATTAACATGAAATTCTGGTTTTAGCAATGTTCGCATAGCCCACCCATTATCTTGGTAATGTTCTCCTTTATTTTGAGCTTGTTGTTCAAAAGCATTAATTACTTTTTGAGCATCAAAACCAACTCCTTGATCAATAACTTGAATTACAACCCCTTCTTTACCAAAATAATATTTCATTGTAATTTGTTTTGAAGAATCACCTAAATACCCTCTATAGTGGGCATTTTCCAGAAGCATATCCACAACAGACATTTCCACATCAAGTTCTGGAACAATATTTGAAAAATCAGAATCGCACTTTAGCGCTTCAATATCTTTTCTATTAAATATATGTTCTCTTAATCTTTCAATATAATCAGAATGTACTCTTTCAAAAGTATCTACGCCATAACCTACAATTTGATCAATAATTGGAGAAGACAGGTCTGCATTTACTTCTCTGACCATACTTTCTAGGGATCCTTTTATGAATACCATCTACATCACTAAAGTCGAGTTAGGATTCCACCTGTTGCTTCGTAAGTACCACCAGTAGAAAATGTAGTTCCTTGAGAAACTAAATGACTAACAACATTAGTTATCTCTTCAGGAGAAGCGATTCTTCCTAAAGCTGCGTGCCTAAATCTTCCTGTATCATCTTTTTCCCCAGCCCAAGCGTGATATTTAGCACGAACTGGTTCTATTGTTGCACTGTCTACAACAGAAGTAATTAAATTCATAACTAAAATTCCGTCTCTACCTGTTTCAAGAGCTACATCTTTAACTATAGTATCTTCTGCAACTTTTGAAGCATCGTATGGTGCTCTATTCGGTGACCAAAAGTAAACTCCAGAACTAGAACCTAAATTAATTATTTTTCCACGATATCCATTAGGTCCAGGGGTATAATCATTTTCTCTCATCAATTCAACTGCAGAGATTGCAGTTTTTCTAAATCCATGAACATTTCCAGTAATTATGTCTTCCCAATCATCATCTGTTAATTCTACTTCACCATCTTGTAAAGCTAATAATTGTTTTGCTCTTACAGTACGAGAAACACTATAAACAACTACATCTAATCTTCCAAACCGTTCTTTGATTTGTTCCATCATAGCTGGTACACTTTCTCTATAATCATCCATATTTGCTTGAATACCTAAGAAGTCTCTTCCATCACTATATCTTGAGAAATGTTCAGCTAATTCTTCAGCACCAGATGCACTAGAATTATAAGTTCCTGCAACGTGAAAACCCATTCCAAGTCCAAGTTTATAAGCAGTTGCCATCCCAATACCTGGATGATTACCTTCTCTTTTACATGCACCAACTACTAAAGCAACTCTATTCTTTGCTTTATTATCTTCAATTTCCCTTCGTGCTAATTCATCTATACTTAAAGCTAAATCTGGAAAATTGTCTAACACTGGAGGCATATTATCTTGACTCATAATATAGTAAAATAAATCTGCATTTTTAAACCTATGTCTTATTTCTTTATCAACTTTGCAAAGTACATAAACGGCGTATCTATTACCGCTACAAATAACTTAAACAAATAAGTTGTTAGTAATATTTGCCAGAATATATCTAAAGGAAATACTCCTAAGAATGCAATTACAGAGAATATAACACTATCAATTAACTGACTGATAACAGTTGATGCGTTGTTTCTTAGCCATAGATGTTTACCATGAGTAAATTTTTTCCAAAATGAAAAAGCCCATACATCATGCATCTGACTAAGTAAATAAGCAACTAGAGAAGCAAAAACTATTCTTGGGAAAAAGCCAAATAAACCTTCAAGTAAAGGGTGTGCAAAATCGCTGATGTCTGGAGTAAATAATAAAGCTATTTGCATGTATAATGTTGTTAATATTAAAACAAAAAAACCTAGCCAAACTCCTTTTTTAGCTGATTTCTTACCATAAAATTCATTTAATAGGTCTGTTGCTAAAAATATTGAACCATACAAAACATTTCCTAAGGTAACTACCATGCCAAGCATGTTAACTGTTTTTAGAACTTGGATATTAGCAACAATGATGCTCATTACAATCATAGCATATAATCCGTTCTTACCAAATAATTTGTAAGCTATCAATACCATGCTTAAATCTACAATCATAAATAATATCCATAAAATTATGTTGTCCATAACTAAGAAAAACCTTAATGGTTTTTTAAAGGTTTAGTCAATTACTGATAAGAATTCTTTTTCTTTTAATTTATCAAATGCAAAGTCCATTATAGTCTTTAAGTTTTCAATATCTGCTTTAAGATATTTCTTGAGTAAAGTAAGTGAATCATCATTACCTTTCTTATAGCTATACCATAATCTCACTGCTTCAAAACCGTCAACACCATCTAGTTCTTCTCCTCTGTTTATGCCAAGCTGTTTTTCAATTTTCTTTAATCCACCACTATAACCTAAGTTTTTCATTGCAAACCTTAAATCAATATGAAATTTATTTAAGTTAACTTCAGGATATTTTCTTCTAATAAATGGTATATCAAAGCAACGACCATTAAATGTAACAACTAAAGGATATTTGTCTAATTCAAGAGCAAAATCTTTAATATTCTCGCCTTGAGTGAAGATTTTACTTTCAGTACCATTATACAGACCAATCAAAGTAATGTCATCCCTATGTTTATCTAAACCAGTTGTTTCAATATCAAGAAAACAGCATTGTTCTTTAAAATCTGGATAAGTTCGCCAATGATCTTTCCCTGGTATATTATCTATAAAATATTTGTAATCTTTGTTTCTGTATGCGTTTAATGACTGTTCTATATGGTTATTAAGATTGTGATTCTGATTTTTAGTTAGAAATTCTTCCCAATTTAGTGTATTATTTCTCCATATATTTGCTTCTGTTTCTTTGCCTACACCCGGAATATGACAAAAAGTATTCTTTAACATCAAAAAAAATTAGAATTACTTGTTTATATATTTTGTTGTAATGGAAAAGTTTATAATTCTGTATTATTTTATGGGTTTTATGACAAAAAAAGTTAAAAGACTTTACCGGTCAAAAAATAATAAGGTATTTGGTGGAGTATGTGGGGGACTTGGTGATTACTTTGATGTTGACCCAGTTTTGATTAGGGTAATATGGGTAATTCTTGGATTATCAGGAGTAGGTTTATTAGCATATTTTATAGCATGGATTATTATGCCTGAAAAATAAATTATTTCTTTTTTATTGTTTAAAATAATAGAATGGTTCCTTAGAATCATATACCAAATACTTAAAATTTAAGTTTTGGTAAGAATGATTAGAAGGTATGATTTCCTACTTATCGAGGAAATCACTCATATGGTCGTTTCCAACCAATATATAGTCTCTCATGTTACCACCTCCGATTAAACCTGTGAGGTACCAATGGTTAATAGTACTCTTCCATTTATAAACCTTTGTGTTTTTCACATGTCAGTATACCATCAGTCTGTTGACTGGCGGTATTCTGAACATGCTCAAAAACCACGTCAGGAGCCTATTGCTTGCTAGGCTTTGCCAAACATGCCACCAATCTATTGATGGGTGGTTTTTGACATAACCCAAACTCTTATATAATTCACTTTATTGCCTTTTATTAAAATTATATGGAGTTGATAAAATGCCAATTAAGAAAGGAGATAAAATTAAAGTTGAATATGAAGGGAAATTAGATGATGGGACTGTTTTTGACAGCTCAACACATGGTGATCATTCACATCCTTTAGAATTTGTTGCTGGTGAAGGCAAAGTGATCAAAGGTTTTGATGATGCTGTAATGGGTATGGAAAAAGATGAAGAAAAAGAATTTAAGATTGAAAGTAAAAATGCTTATGGAGATAATAATCCTGCATTACTTCAAAAAGTTCCACGTGATAAAATGCCTAAAGAACCGGAACCAAAAGTTGGTATGGCTTTGATGTTACAAAGTCCTGAAGGTCAAAAAATGCCTGCTAAAATTGTTGAAATTAATGATAAAGAAGTTACAATTGATTTAAACCATCCTTTAGCTGGTAAAAACTTAAACTTTAAGATTAAAATTATTGAAGTTGCTTAGATTTTTATAAGCAATCTTATTTTTTCTTTTATTATGGATGAAAAACCAAATTATTTAGTAATGGATTTTCTTAATCAATTATGTGATCGTTTTGGAGATAATGCAAGAATAAAAACTGACGTATTTGAATTTACTTTCCCTGAGGTAAGAAGTCATATCCATCGTAGAACTAAGTTTGGACCTGGATTATATGAAAGAATTTCTTCAATGTATCAAGAACAAAGGGGATCTAAAGATCCTTTACTATTATAACTGATTTCTTATTAATTCTACTGGGGAATTTTTTAACATACCTTTGTTTGATATAAGATTCATCTTTTGAATTAAAGCATCTTTTTTAATGAATCTTTTATAATCGTCAACTTCTTCAAGAGAATTAAATCCGAGAATTAGGATGTGGGTAAGGTTTGCTTCGTTTATTTCAAATGCACCAATTATATTCTTACTTTTTAATAATTCTGTATTTAATAACTTAATTTGTGCAATTGCAAAAACTTTTATGCCAATTTTATCATAATCAACAATTGTTCTGTATTGATTTATGTAATTGTTTTCTAATTTCTTCCTTATCTTTCTAACACCTTGAGGTGTAATACCTATTTTGTTAGATATTTCACTATCACTAACTCTAGCATTGTTGATTAATATGGATAATACCTTTTTTTCATTCTTAGTTAACATTTTAAACTTAGTTTAACTTTATAGTTTAAATATTTAACGATACTATTTTATAATCATAAATTTAGTTTAATTTATGAATTTTATTGATGAAAATCTGATTAACTCTTTGTTAGATATTAATCCCCAGAATGTTGATTTCGTATTAGACAAAGCATTACAGCTTAAAGGATTGTCTTTAGAAGATGTTGCAAAATTAATTAATATTAAGGATGATGAAAACCTACAAAAGTTATTCAAAACTGCTTCAAAGATTAAGCAATTGATTTATGGTAATAGGTTAGTTTTGTTTGCACCTTTGTATGTTTCTAATCATTGTTCTAATAATTGTCTTTATTGTGGTTTTAGAATTGATAATACTTCTATGAAAAGAACTTGCCTTACATTAGATCAAATTAAAAAAGAAACAAAATTTATTCTTGAACAAGGGCACAAAAGAATATTAATGTTAATGGGGGAGAATTCTGAATGTAGTCTAGATTATTTCTTTAAATCTATAAAAGCTGTGTATTCTGTTAAAGATTCAAAAGGTAATTCAATCAGAAGAATAAATATTGAAATTGCTCCTTTAACAGACGACCAATTTAAGATTTTAAATAATGTAAAAATTGGAACATATACTGTTTTTCAGGAAACATACCATCATGACACATATAAGGAAATGCATCCAACTGGAAAGAAAGCAGATTATAATTGGAGAATCGAATGTATGGATCGTGCATTAAGTAATGGAATAAATGATGTTGGTATTGGTGCATTGTTTGGATTGTATGATTACAGGTTTGAAGTGTTAGCATTAATACAACATGCTAAACATTTAGATGAAAAATTTAATGTTGGACCACATACCATATCTGTTCCTAGGTTAGAACCTGCACAGAACGCACCTGCTGCAAATAATATACCTCACCCAGTATCAGATAAGGATTTTAAAAAAATAGTTGCTGTACTAAGATGTGCTGTCCCTTATACAGGGATAATATTATCAACAAGAGAATCTGCTGACATGCGTAAACAAGTTTTTGATCTTGGAGTTAGCCAAATTAGTGCTGGTTCAAAAACTAACCCTGGTGGATATGAAGAATCTATAGTAAACCCTGAAAATGAAGAACAGTTTTCTTTAAATGATACAAGATCTACAGGGGAAATTATCAGTTCAGTTCTAAATCAAGGTTATGTTCCTTCATTTTGTACTGGATGTTATAGGTTAGGAAGAGTTGGCAAGGATTTTATGGATTTAGCAAAACCTGGATTGATTAAATTACATTGTTTACCAAATGCTCTAACAACATTAAAAGAATATTTAGTTGATTATGCTGATATTGAAACAAAACAATCAGGTAATGAGATTATAAAAAAAGAAATTGAAAATATTCCAAGTGAAGAAAGAAAGGAATTAACAAACAAATATCTAAAAAGAATTGAAAATGGAGAACGAGACTTATATTTCTGAATTATTAGAACAGTTGAATGCTAAAGGAGAAGAGCAAAAGAGTTTGCATAAGAAAGCTGCTGAAATTAGAGATAAAACTGTAAAAAATAAGGTTTATTTTAGAGGATTAATTGAGTTTTCGAATATCTGTGATAATGATTGTGGGTATTGTGGTATTAGCAAAAGTAAAGATGTTAAAAGATATAAGATGACTAAACAAGAGATTTTAGATAGTGCTAAATTTTGTAATGATGTTAATTATGGTTCAATTGTATTACAATCAGGTGAAAGACAAGATTATAAGTTTATTGACTTTGTTGAAGATGTTGTTAAGCAAATTAAAGAGAAATTTCCAAAGCTTGGGATTACCTTATGTGTTGGTGAACAAACTAAAGAAATATTTCAAAGGTTCTTTGATGCTGGTGCTCACAGATATCTATTAAGGATTGAAACTTCTGATAAAAAACATTATGAAAGATTACACCCAGCTAATATGAGTTTTGATACTAGAAAACAGTGTCTTAAAGATCTAAAAGATATTGGTTTTCAGGTTGGAACAGGTGTTATGATTAATTCTCCGTTCCAAACAATTGAGAATCTTGCTAAAGACCTTTTATTCTTTAAAGAAATTGATGTTGATATGGTTGGCATGGGACCATATCTAAGAAAAGATGTTAATGCTGATCTTGATTTATCATTAAATATGATTGCTGCCTTAAGAATATTAATGCCTAACATAAATATTGCATCAACAACAGCATTACAGGTGTTAAATCCTATTGGAAGAGAGTTAGGATTAAAAGCGGGTGCTAATATTATAATGCCAATAACTACACCAACAAAGTATCGTAATCAATATCTATTATATGATGATAAACCTTGCATCAATGAAACTTCTGAAGAATGTTTAGGTTGTATAACGCAAAGGATTAAATCTACTGGTCTGACACCTGCGTTTGGAGAATGGGGTGACTCGTTAAACTATGCTAATAGACAGAGATAATATTGGAATATTTGGAAGGATGAATGTGGGAAAAAGTAGTGTTATGAATCTTTTAACTCAACAAATAACTTCAATTGTTGATTCAACACCTGGAACAACTGCTGATACAAAGACTACTTTACAAGAGATTCATGGTTTAGGACCTGTTAAACTGTTTGATACTGCTGGTTATGATGAAACAGATCAACTTGGAGAAAAAAAGCGATTAAAAATTATTTCTGATCTAAAAGAATGTGACCTTGTATTGTTAGTTATTGATCCATCTAAAGAATATCTTGATACTGAAGATAAGATATTAAAAAATGCTCGAGAATTAAATAAACAAATATTGATAGTTTATAATTTGTTTGAGGATGAAAATAATGCTGATGATAAAATCAAATTATTGAAGTTTTATAAAAAGATTAGAATTAAAGCTAATGATGAAAATTATAGGCAAGAGTTACTAAATTTTATTTTAGAAAACTTTGAATCAAAAAATAAGAAAATTGAGTTATTGCCATTTATTGAAAAAGATGAATTTTATGTATTGAATATTCCAATGGATATTGAAACACCTACTGGAAGATATCTAAGGCCTCAAGCAATGGTGGATGAGTTTATCACAAGAAATTGGGCATATCCTAGTTGTTATCGAATGGATTTAGTTAAAATAAGGCAAGGTGATGAAACAGAAATTATGCGTTTTCATAGTTATCTTGAAAGTTTTAAGAAAAGGCCTAAAGCAATTATAACAGATAGTCAAGCAATGGATATCATGCATAAACTTGTGCCAGAGGATATTATGTTAACTACTTTTTCCATAGTTATGATAAATTATGTTTCAAAAGGGCGTTTAAATGAATTTGTTGAAGGTGTTAAGATGCTTGATAGTTTAGTTGTGGGTGATAAGATATTAATTGTAGAAGCGTGCAATCATTCAAGGATTGGTGAAGATATTGGAACAAAACAAATTCCTGAATATATGTCTCAGAAATATCCTGGTGTTGTTGTTCAACATAATTTTGGGAGAGAGTTTCAAGAAAATAATAAATTAATGGAATATAAGTTGATTATACATTGTGGTGGTTGCATGATATCTTCTCAAAAAATTGCTGCAAGATTAAGAGACCTTAATAGTTTAGGTATACCATATACTAATTATGGAGTTTTCTTAAGTTATATTCAAGGTGCTTTAGATAGAGTTATTGAACCTTGGTTAGATAATTAAATGGGAAACTATACCACCAATTAAGAAAGCAAATATCCATGTACCTAACCATATAAAAGATCCTGTTTTCCAGCCACGTTCTTTAAACAAAATCATTGCAGAAGCAATACATGGTACAAATAAAGTGATGGTAACCATAGCAACTAGTATTTGTGGTGGAGATAATGACATGTTATAAAAACCAGCTGCCCCAAAATCTCGTCTTACTAGCCCCATGATAAAAGCAACAGCTGCTTCTTTTGGAAGTTGTAAAAAACCTACAACAAAAGGTTTTATCCATTCCTGAATTCTAATCAATAATCCAGTAACTTGCATAAAACCAACAATAAAAGCACCAATAAAGAACCATACAGTTGCTTCTTTCATAAAACATTTAGTTTTAGTATAAGTTTTCTTTAAAACATTGTTAATTCTTGGTAGTCTCATTCTAGGCAAGTGTAATAATAATTGTGAAGATTTTCCTGGCAAGAATTTGTTTAATATTGTGCCTAATAAGACAAGAATAATGAATATGATTAAAACATAACCTATCAAGTATTTTTTGCCTGCAATTGCAAGTAATGCTGCTATAACGCCTATTTGTGCAGAACAAGGTATGACAAACTGTAAGATAGAAGTTGCAATTGTTTTTTCTCGCTTTGTTTTAAGAATTCTTGTTGTTATTGTTGCACATGTAACACAACCAAGACCAAGAATTAAAGGAATTACTGCTTTGCCATTCAAACCTATAAAATTTAGTAATCTATCAACTAATGCAGCTAACCTTGGAAGATAACCACTATCTTCTAATATTGAAAGAACTAGATAAAAACCTAGCACTAAGGGTAATAATAAACCTAGTAAGTAAGTTATAGTCATAGTAATTAAACCAAACTCACCATATACAATTGTACCAATAGCAGATCCTTGAGGAATTAAATTACTGAGGGTATTTATGATAAATGGTTCGTAATAACCTTGCATAATTGTCTCTTCTGTTACACCAACAACTGTTTGAGCAACAAACACACCCACAAACAAGTATAATAAGTACATAATTAATAGTAAAATTATTACACCAGCAAAAGGGTGTGTTGATAAGCGAGCAAATACTTCACCAACTTTCTTTGGTCCTGAATTATATTTAACAGTGCTATTGATAATGTTATCAACTTTGTTTCTTCGAAACATATCAAGATCGCAACCATTACATGCTGATTTACAAGAATCTATTTTTGTTAATTTTACTAAATGCCCTTTTTTAAAATTTTTAAAATTAATTTTATCCAATCCTTTATTTTTTGTTGCAACTGTTTCAATAATATCAACACCAAGTAGTTTTGTTAGTTTTTTAGTATCTATATCAACACCATTTTCTTTAGCATCATCCATAAAATTTAAAGCAACAATCAAGGGTTTACCTAATTCGATCAATTGTAATGTTAAGAAAATATCTCTTTCTAAATGGGTTGCATCAACAATATTTAGGATTGCATCTCCCTTTTTAATTATATCAAATGCTACTTTTTCTTCATCATTTTCTTTTCCTAAGTTATAAATTCCTGGAGTATCAAGAATTTGATGATTTTTGTAATGTGTTTTTGCTACTTCAACTGTTGTACCTGGAAAATTACTGACATCTGCATACACACCACCAAAATAATTAAAGAAAACAGATTTTCCAACATTTGGGTTGCCAGCTAAAACAATATTTTTCATTTTAATACTACCATTTTAGCTAAATTTCTTGCAATAGCTATTTCTTGTAAATTAAATTTAATTATTATTGGACCTAAAGGTATTTTTTCATTACACGTTATCTTAGAGCCCTTACCAATACCAAATCTAATCAAATGATTACTAAGTTCTTTATCTTTAACTTCTTTTACAATGCCTTTTTGTTTGGCTTTTAAATCTTCTAATGTTTTCATATTAATGTGGTATATCCTTTCCAAACGGTGATTTTTTTGGATTTTTTACTAATTCGTCTAATCTTTTGATAGACTCTTCTGAAAAAGCATGTTCTAATCTATGTGCTTCTTCATGAACTTTGTTGATATCATATTTGAGAACTTTTTTTAAAAATACTTCTATAACTCGATGGTTGTGCATGATACGTTTTGCTTCATCTAAACCTTTTTTTGTAAATTTAATTTTAGAATAAGGTTTTGCATCTACTAATAGTTCACTAGCTAACTTCTTTATCATTTCTGATACACTTGGCTTAGAAACCCTAAGGATATTAGCTATATCTACAGATTTAATCTCACCTTTTTCATGCAATGAATACATGGTTATAAGATAATCTTCTTTTGATTGTTTCACAATAGTTAGGTTGACCTAACTTATATATAAAGGTTTGTGAATAACAAAGATTATTTGATTAATTTACTTTTTTAACTTAGCTTTAACTGCTTTTTCAGAAATAATTGCTGAATTACCTGTTGGGTCCTGGATAATAATCTTGCCTTTTTCAGAACCCCAAAGAATTTTATTAACTTTCTTGATTAATTTATAAGCAGTTTTCTTTTTATCTTTATCTTCTTCAGAATCATAAACTTTCTGAATTTGTTCTTTTATTCTATTTAAAACGCCTTCAACATTTGAAACATAACCTTCAGATGCTGGTCCAGGTTCAATTGTACTAATATAAGGAATTTTAATTGTTGCTTCTGAGCTTTTTATAATTCTAGCATTAAGATCTTCTTTTGTAGTAATATCAAGGCTGAATTTTACTGGTTCTTTATGTTCAGCTGCCTCAATATCTGCTTTATGATAATCACAATTACTACAGCTCATTGAAAAGATAAAGGTTTTACCAAAATAGGGTATTTCTGTTTCTTCTTCTATTAAAGTAAGAGTTTTTTTCATACATGCAGGACATTGTTGACCTTCTAATTTATCAATTTTTGACATAAAGAAATAGTAAATAAAAAAATATATAAATGTTTTGATTAATCGCTATATTCGCTTACTTCTCCAAATGAGGCAGCTGCAGCAACACCAGCTTCTGGTTGTTCTTTAGGTGCTTCTTTCTTAACCCTATGGATATGAGCAAATGATGGAACAGCTGCAATCCAATCTTCACCAAAGCCAGCAATGTCTCCTTCAATAGCGTCACAAGTCTTTTTTAGCTTATTAATTGCCCTTTTTAACTCAACAATATCTTTATCTTTTAATGGTTTAATATTAACTAAAGCAATTGTATGACCATCTCTTAGGTCATCTAGAATGTCTTTTACATTCTCAAAATCAGTAACAATGTATGGTTTAACAACAATTTTTGCACGATCTTCAGCAGAGCTAGTATCAAGCTCAACATATCCTGAATCTGTTGCTTCTTCCATAACCTCGTCTGATGCAGAAACTTTTTCTTTTAATCTTGATAAAAACCCCATTTTGAAACCCTCCTTAAATATTATCTTTTAGTTAGGACTAGATATATATAAAGATTTCTATTGTTCAAATAGGCATTCAAAATAGAAAGAAAAAGCTTTTATATTTGTGTTTTTATTGATGTTTTATGGGAGTTTTAAAGAATCTTAATCTAATTGTAGTTTTTTTTATATTTACAGTAATGTTTAACTTAATTGTAGCAGGATTTTACGTTTTTCAACGATTGTTAAGTGTTTTTTATATCATAAATGTCTTAATAGCTATAATTGTTGTAATTACTTCGCTAAAAACTGTGTTTATCTTTGCTAAAATGCCTACTAAATTTATTGATTATATTGATAGATATTTTAATGCAGTAGTTATTTTTGCTTTTGTAGATTTTATCTTATCATTAATTTGGGCTTTGCAGGGATTTGGTGAATTCTTTATAGAATTGATTTTGTTATTTGTCTATATAGTATATGTTGTAGGTTTTAAACTGTATTTTATGAAAAGTTCAGTTATCAATAGACAATTAGGAAAGAATATTGATAATTCAGATATAATAAATATAAAGAAAATAAAAAATAAAGAAATACTCTAATTAACCCAGACACCATGCAGGTTGCAAAAGATTCTTGCTTTAACGCCTTCTATACTGTCTAAACAGAAAGTTGCATTTGGTTTATCACCTGGTTTTAAGCGTTTGCCAGCAATTACTTCTCCATCTTTAACCAATTGTATTAAAACAATATAATGGTCTTCTTCCATTGGATGATCAACAGAGCCCACATTAACACTAACTTGACCAGATTCAACTGAAACAACTGGCACGTGTTTTTCATTACCTTCTTGTTCACCAGTTTTTTCCTCTTGCAAATCCATTTCTTTGCCACAGCAAACTAGTGTACCGCCACCAAGAACCATAACTGATACAACATTACCACAAACACTGCATTTATAGATTTCATGTAATTTAGTCATTTTTCTGCCCCAACTTGAGTTTCATCAACAAAAACTCTTGCTTCAAGTTCTTTATCAATCATAAATAATGCACCAGCCATATTTCCTGCAAGTTTTAGCTTTTTAACAATTGCATCTGCGTTTGCTTCTTCTTCAACTTGTTCATCAACAAACCATTGAAGTACTGAGATAGTTGCATGATCTTTTTCAGCAACAGCTAAGTCCATTAAAGTGTTTATCATTGCTGTTACTTTTTGTTCGTGAGCTAATCCAGTTTGAAAAACGTCTAATGGACTTTTCCAGTCTGATGAAGGTTTTGCAATAGTATCAAGGACAATACGTCCACCACGTTCAGATAAGAAATTATAAAATTTCATTGCATGTGTTGTTTCTTCTTTAGCTTGAACCCTTTCCCAATTTGCCATGCCAGGAAGATTTTGATCTTCAAAATATGCTGCCATTGACAAATATAAAAATGAAGAGTAAAACTCAGCATTAATTTGTTTATTTATCGCATCTATAATTTTCTTTTTTATCATTTTTCTACCTCATCGTCTGTACATAATATTTTTGTGTTTGTTACATAAGTATATGCTGAATAAGTTGCACTAACACCTTCAGCAACACCAGTTATTGCTTGCTTGAATTTTGTATTGCAAACATCACCTGCACCAAAAACTCCGGGAATGTTTGTATTACCATCACAGTTGATTATTATCTCGCCTTTTTCATTTAGTTTTACTCCAAGATCTTTAGCTTCTTTTGATAATGCAATATGACCAATATCAACAAATAACCCATCAAGCTTCAATTCTTTATTGCCTTTGTATTCTTTATCTAAAATAATTGAAGAAACAAACTTATCCCCTTTTATTTTAGTAACATTAGTATAATTGATAATTTCTATTTGTTTATTTGCTGCAACTTTCTTTTCATTGATTGGTTCAGGTTTAATCTTTTCACCACGATAGATGATGTAGACTTTTTTAGCATATTTTGTTAATAAAAGTGCTTCTTTTGCAGCTGAATCAGAACCACCAACAACTGCAACAATTTTATTTTTATAGAATGCACCATCGCATAGTGCACAATAATGTACGCCTTTACCTGTGAATTCTGACTCTCCTGGAACTTTTAATTTTTTCCATTCAGTTCCTGTAGCGAAGATTATTGTTTTTGTTCTGATGTTCTTATTAACTGTAGATAAACCAAAACATGTTTTTCCTTTCTTAATATCTTTTACTTTAGAATCTAGAAATTCTACATCATAATCTTGCACATGTTTTTTTAGTTTGTCTGCAAGGTCAATACCAGAAATGTTAGAAAAACCAGGATAATTGGCAATTTCATCTGTTAAGATGATTGTACCCCCTGATTTATCACCTATTACAATAGTTTTTAGTTCAAATCGACCTGCATAAAGTGCAGCACCTAAGCCTGATACGCCGCTACCGATTATTGCTATATCATACATCTTATGATTTGATTGCTTTTTCTAGTTTATCGACATCAAAGCCAACTATAACTGTGCCGTTTGCATCAATAACTGGAACACCCATTTGTCCTGATTTTTCAACCATTACATTTCTAGCATCTTCGTTTTCTGATACATCAATATCTTTAAACTCAATTTTCTTTTCTTTTAGCCATTCTTTAACTTTCTTACACCAAGGGCAAGTTGGTGTTGAATATACAGTTATATTTCCCATAATAAACACCTCATAGTCGTTTTTGTTCTCTTTCTTTATATATTTTATTGAAAAATCATTATATTTTTCAATTCCACAAACTTTACATTAATTATAATTTATAATCTTAATTGTAAAGTTTTTGTTATTATATCTTACCTATTAAATCTAATCCAGGTGTTAATGTTTTTTCACCGGGTTTCCAGTTCATTGGACACACTTGATCACCATGTTCTGCCACAAATTGTGCAGCTTGAAGTTTTCTGATAATTTCTTCACTACTTCTTCCAATACTTAAGTCATTAAATTCAAAGGCTTTTACAATTCCTTCTGGATCAATGATGAAAGTTGCTCTGAGTGAAAGGCCTTCATTCTCAATTAATGTCCAATATGATTTACATACTCTTCTTGTAGGATCTGCTAACATTGGAAACTTAATTTTTTTGATTGTATCTGAATGGTCGTGCCAGGCTTTATGTACAAAAGCTGTGTCTGTGCTTACACTAATAACATCTGTATTCATTGACTTAATAGTATCATAGTTATCAGCTAAAGATCCAAGTTCTGTTGGACAGACAAATGTGAAATCTGCTGGATAGAAGAATAATACTACCCATTTACCTTTATAATCTGATAGACTAATTTTTTTAATTTCATTGTTTATTAAAGCATCTTCTGTAAATTCAGGTGCTTTATCATTTATATTTACCATTTTATCACCTTTTAAATTTGCCTTCAAAGGCAATCTTGGTTATTGGTTTCCTGTCTGATTGCATTTCTATTGCTTGCATTTCTTTTGGAAGTAAGGATTTTTTGCCTTTTTTTCCAATTGCACACATTGCTTCAACTTGATAATCTTTAGGTATGTTAAGTTGTTTTTGTGCTTTAACATAATCTAACCCTTGCATACCATGCGCTACTAAACCAGACATAGAAGCTTGCAAAGCTAAACTCATCCAAGCTGCGCCTGTATCAAAAGAATGTGTAATTGATGGTTTTTTATTATAATCAAATGTTTTCTTTGATACAATTACAATTAAAACTGAAGCATTTTTACACCATACTTGGTTTGGTGGTGCTAATATTTTAAACAATGTCTGGAATTGTTTAGTTCCTTTCATTGCATAAATAAATCTCCATGACTGGTTGTTATAAGATGAAGGAGACCAACGTGCAGCTTCAAATAGTTTCATTAACTGTGTTTTTGTTATCTTTTCTCCTGAAAGGGCTCTAGGAGACCACCTCTTTGGAAAAATAGAGTTCACATCATAATTTGTTTTTCTTTTATTAATTATTTTCATAATATCACCTTTAATAATTTCTCTTTGATAGGATTACCCTATTTATATCTTGTGTATCATCAAGCATTTTTACTTCTGTTGTTCTTGGATTATATGAATGTGTATTTTCTGGATTAACATTATATAAATTAACTGATCCAGTCATATATGCATTTCCCAAATTTGCGTTATATGCTGATGACATGTTTGTTTGTGAGATTTTTGCTTTATTAAAATCAGCACCATACAGATTAGTGCTTGAAAAGTCTGCTGTCTCAATTGTTGAATATGAAAAGTTTGAGCCAGAAAGGGTAAGTCCTGAGAAATTTCCTTTTATTCTTGTTTGACTAAAATTTACATTTGGCAATTTATTTCCTTTTAGACTTACCTTCCTGACTTCTTTTTGTTTTTTCATTGCATTATTTATCATAATCTTGTTAACTTGACCATTATAATCTAAATATAATTCAATCTGATCAATCTTACCTTGTCTTAATTCCTGAATAATATCGTTAATTGATGTTTTAATCACCTCATGTAGAATGATAAAAAATAAAAAAATAAAAAAATCTGTTTTTACTTATTTTTTAACAACATCCATCTCCACACATTTGTAATCACCTCACTCTATTTTTTAGCAGCTAAGGAAAAGGGGCCTAAACCTATAGCTTTGCTATTGTAATTCTGCACCACAACAAGTACACTTAATGGTTATACTATCATCACCAAATCCTTCTGTTTGTTTTTCAACATTACAGACATTTCCGCAATCACATTTGTATTCCATTTTAACCACCTATGAGATGTTATCGTCCTGCAATTAAAAGGTGTTAGTTGCAGGACAATTTTTCTCATTATAGTATTAAGTAACGCAGAGATATATAAATAGTATTACTATAGAATATAAGTTTTTACTTTATTAAGATTATAATAAAAAGGAAATATTTAAATATTAGGGGTTATTATCCTCTAGTTGAGAGGAAAATGACTAAGAATTTTAATAAAATTGAAGAACATAGTTGTGGTATTGAATCTAAGTTAGATTTAGATAATAGAGACAATATCATAATCAGCCTACTTCAAAAAAATCCAAACGTATCACAAGAAGAGATTGCTAAAAAAATTAAACTTTCACAGCCCTCAGTTGGTGCAAGGATAAAAAAGTTGCAACAAAAAGGTGTAATAAACACGATAAATGGTATTAATTTTAAGACAGTTGATTTATCATTAGCAAAAATTGATGTTACTTCAACGGATACTAATGCGATAGTTGAGGAATTTAAGGATTGTCCTTTTTTTATTAATGCATTAATTACTTCAGGTAAACATAATCTATGTTTATTTTTTATGGCAACAGGACTTGAACAATTAGAGGGAATTGTAAACCATCATCTAAGAGGAAACCCTAAAGTTAAAGATGTTGAATTAAATATTGTAATTTCAACTGTAAAGGATTTTATAATGCCTTTAAACATTGACCCAGAGAATTCTAAACAAACAAATTGTAAACAGGAATGTAAAACTTGTATAAAATCTTTTGATGATCAATAAACATTTTTTACTATTAATTATTAGGAGATATATCATTTATATTAAAAGGTGTTTTTTGATAAACATAATAATTAATCCAATTACTAAAAAGAAGACTTGAATGTGAACGCCATTTAACTATTGGTTTATTAATAGGATTATTATCAGGGAAATAATTTTTAGGGATATCAACATCAAGACCTTTCTCTTTATCTCTTAAATATTCTTGTTTTAATGTTAAGGGATCATATTCTGAATGTCCTGTGATAAAAACATGTTTGTTATCGCTTGAAGTTACAATATAAATACCTGCTTCATCAGACTCTGAGATTATCTTTAGGTCATTACATGCTTCAATATCTTCTTTTTTAATAGTTGTGTGTCGTGAATGTGGTGCCCAGAAAGTATCATCAAAACCACGTATTAATAAACAATGTTCATCATTTTTCTTATGTTTGAATATTCCTGAATGTTTTTTTTTAACTGAGTATTTGTTAATACCAAAATGATGGTAAAGTCCGGCTTGCGCAGCCCAACATAGGTATAATACAGAATTAACATTATCTTTTGACCAGTCCATTATTTCTTTAAGTTCTTCCCAATAGTTTACGTCTTTAAAATCCATTTGTTCTACTGGAGCTCCAGTAATAATTAATCCATCATATTTGTTTGATTTAATCTTACTAAAAGTTGTATAGAATGCATCAAGGTGTTCTTTAGGAGTTGTTTTTGATAGATGTGTCTCAGTATGGACCAAATCTACTTCAATTTGAATAGGAGTGTTAGAAAGTCTTCTTAGCAATTGTAATTCTGTTTTTTCTTTATCAGGCATTAAATTAATTATTGCTATTTTTAATGGCCTTATATCCTGGTGCGAAGCTATAGATTCAGGCATAATGAATATATTTTCAACTTTTAGCTCTGAGATTGCAGGCAAACCATTTTTTATTTTAATTGGCATAATCTAATATGATTCGCTGCTATTTAAATAAACTCTTGAGGTAAATATTCTTATTGGAATAAGGAGGAAGAATTTACACAAAGAATATAAATCATAGTGCTTTTAATTCTATCATGGAAACAATTGAATATTCTGATAAACCTGGAGAGTATGATGGAGTCTTAGATTTCTTTAAAGTTATTGATTCTTATTATTATCCACAATTATCAAAAAGGTGTTCCCTTAGAGAGTTTATTGATCCAGTCATCAAAGAAGGAAATATTATCTATATCAAGGAAAAAGGCAAGATAATTGCTATGATTACTTATTTTTATTTCAATGAAAAATTTAATTCAGCTTATATTGATACAATTTCAATAATTAAGGATCATAGGCGAAAGGGTTTAGGCAAAATGTTGATTGATAAATGTCTTAAAGATTTAAAATCTAAGGATATAGGTTTGGTTAAATTAAGAACTTGGTCAACAAATGAAATTACAACAAGATTCTATCCTAAAATTGGTTTTAAAGTTTCTAAAGTTGTGAAAAATGATAGGGGAAAAGGTATTGATTCTATTTATTATGAAAAAAAGCTTTGAGGATAAAATATTCGTTATTATAATAACATTTTTACCACCACTAAGGATATAAATATTTATAAATTCAATCCTTTTTCTCTATAAATATAATCATATATAGGGGGCATTAATATGGCAAATGATGAAAATCCATTTGAAGGTCAAAAGTTTAGAGTTCTAGGTTTTGGAAGACAGGAGGATGCAAGAATAAATTTACCAAGTGGTAAAACTTGTTTTGTTTCTGGTGTTCCTAAAGGCCAAACAGAAATTGAAATTACAGGGTATAGGCCTGGTGCTGGTAGAGCTGATTTTGCAAGCTATCAACCACCTACTACAGGAGAAAGTAGAACCCAAGAACCTACACCTGCTTCTAGACCTGCACAAACCGCAAGGCCTGCTGCTACACCAACAGTACAAGATGTTTATTTAGCACATATTGGTCCAACAAGCAGAGCTGATGATTGTGCAATTGCTGTATGTAATCCAACAGTATTAGACATGCCTGCTTATGATGCTCTAGTTCAGTTAATCAGACAAAATCAAGATAAAGGTGTATTTACTGATTCTACAGATAGAAGAATTGCAAGAGGATTATATGATACATATGAAAGGGCTCATGGGGATGATGCTTTAGAAGAAGTTATTATGACTTTAGATGGACAACCTGTAAATAAAGGAACAACAAGGAAATTTAGGCAATATTTTAGAATTCATAAAGGTAAACATAGAGCCCAAGCTACAATTGCTGAAGGAGATGGTAAACCAACAGCTGCTGAGGTTGCTCAACCTAAAAAGCCGACTGTTTACAGAGCTCCTGCTACAGTAGCAAGAAAGGGTAGCCCAGGTAATCTTGAATATATGGTTCAGTAAAAATGAAGACCTTTTTGGATCATGCTATTGATAATCGTCAAAGCATGGTGCTTTTTGGTGATAGACTATATTCTATTGGAATGCCAACAACTAATGCAACAGAAAATACATTAGTTCAAAGAGTTGGTGACAGCCAAGTTTTTTTCCCTTTAAGTTGTGGAACACCTATAAGTGATATTGAAAGAGCAACAAGATTAGAAAGCAGAGATGAAATTGAAACTGTAAAAACTGATTATATTGAAGATCATCTACAAAGGGATGGGAAAAGTGTTCTTGATTTTACGCACAGATATAATTTGTTAAAGTTTATTGTTGATGAAATATTTCCTAAGATGATAGCTGCACCTTTAGAAGATAGAGTAGATGCAATAGTCTCTGGTAAAACAGAAGTACCAACTGGTTCAGAAATTATTGCTGAAGCAATGGGTGATCAGATTGAGAGACAAGTAAAGACTGTTGAGGTTAGGACACACGCTGTTGCAAGGCTTGAAGAACAACTGGATAGAGATTTTAGGGATAATTTTGGATTAGCTTCAGAGGAATTACCAAATGATACTCATGCAATAAGAGAACTTAGTGTAAGAGAAGCATCAATATTTTCAAAAGTAAGTAGAAATGTGCCTATGTTAATATTGGGAGGAAAAGTATACCAATTAGATAAAGAAGGAGATGATAAAGACCTCCATGTATGTGTTGATGGTCAAACTAGAACTTACAATCCTAAATTATTCAGTGCTTCAAGAATAAAATCTAATTATTCTAGTATGTTTTCCCATACAATAAGAATTGCTGCACTTGAAATGATTAGAGATGCAGTACATAATATGGAAAAGGTTGTTATGAAAGATGTTGAGTATATGCCGTTAATGGATTGTGATGAATTTAGGTTTAGAGACATTGGTTTTTATCGTAATGGTGAAATTTATTATGTGTTTAAGAGAATTCCTAAATTTGCAAGACAAACAACTTATGATGCTAATCTATTTTTACCAAAAGATTGTGATGATGATGGTTTTGCTGGAGATTTTGGAATTGGCTTAGTATTTAGACAAGGAAAAATTCAATATCTTGGTTATCATGAAAATGAAGGTGGAGTAACTTATCGTGGGTCTATAAAAGAAGATGCACCATTCTATTCAGAAGTAAATATTGTTGATCCAGTCATGAGAACAAGATATGGAAAATTAAGAACAATATGTCATGTAGGTGGATATCCTAATTTTCCTATGAGTGCTGAAGGATTTATAGAATTTCTTAATTATGCAACTACAAATTTCTTAGATAGTTTTAGACAAGATTTTATTGATAGACATTATAACCTTGATCAACAAGCAGAATTACTTGATTCTGGTTTTTTATTAACAAAAGATTCTGCTCAAGCCCAAGGTTATATGTTAACAAATATACATGAGGTAAAAAAGGGTGCAAGGAGATAGATCAGCTGATGAAAGAGAATTAATGGCAGTACAAGCAGCTTTAGCTCCAAAAGAAGATAGATCATATCTTTTACCTTTTCAAGAAGTAACAATTGATACTGTTGCTCATGAAAAAAATAGTGCAGTAGGTGTAATATTAGATGAACTTAGTGGCAACCATTATGAATGGTATGGTTATAATTTATCTGAAGCTGATAACCCAGCACTGATAATTGATACATTATTACAAGTTAAACAGATTGTAACTGGTGGTGATGTTGATTTTAATCCAATAGAAGCTAAAAGAGCATTAGATGAATTATATCAAAGAAATCAAGGGGAAGGTAGATTAGGTACAGATCAAGAATTAATAATGACTGGTATTGTGCATAGACATGGTTTTTGTACTGGAATGCCAGTAAGGTCTTTGAGTAAAGATGTTAGGAATTTGTCTGATTATTTACATTGGCAAGCAAGAGCAACTGAATTTCTTAGCCAACATCCAGACTGTTTTGATCACACTAGTGGGTTTAGAACTTCTTTAGATGGAGATAGTTTAAGGTTAGTTGGTGCTGATCAAAATGACATTACATTGATTTATGGGTTAGGTAGTGTTGATGAAGAAAGAGCTTTTCTTAGAGATATTGGTTTAGATGCGCAAGTTCTTGAACCTGTTGGTGGTTTAAGAGCAGTTATTGCAAGACATCTTGAAAGACAAGTAAGAATTACTGCTGAACAAAATAGGTTTGTTAGTACTGCAACAAGTTTGATATATAATCAAGATGCATCCCAAGTATTTGGTGAGATTGCATTGCTTGCACAAGGTGCAGTTGATGGAACATATGAAGAATCATTTTTTGTTGATGTTAATGTTATTGATTCTGGAAGAGGAATTCCTTTTACATGGGATAGTTTAGAAGAAGAAGTTGACAGAAAAGTTAGTTGGAATAAAAAGACTGTATCTGTCCATTATGCTGGTTCTCATCATGCAGATAAAAGAAATGCACTTAGAGCAAAAGAAGGTTTGTTTGGCGATGCTGCTTATGATTTATGGAAAAAATATTGGCCATCTGAATCTGTAACAATGGTTGCAAAAGGTAGCAAAGAAACAACCCCTGCTGAGCAATTTTATGATGCCGTAAGATATTATACAGAACATTGCACAGATGAACAAGCAAAATATTCAATGTATATGTTTTCACTTTTTTCAGAATTCTTAGATAACCAATGGCAACAATCAGAATATCATTTAGATGATGCTGTTCAAGGAGTTGGTCCCTTGTTTGAAGATATTGTAAATGCAGAAGGTATGATGTTAAAACCCCCTGTTGATAAACTTAGCAAACCTATGATAATATCGTGGGCAGATGCTGAAACAGATGAATTAGGAAGAGAATTTATTGATCGGTTTAAAGGAACAGATTTAGCATATCTTTCAGGTATAATTGAACATTATATTCCTTTATTGATTAGTATGGGTGATAGCCGTGCCTAATTTAGATATGGATAGATTTGATAGGTTGATAAGAGCAGTAGGTAGAGATGGCCTTGAAAAACTTCAGAAATCTGTTGTTACTGTTGTATTTGATAGTGTTGCAGGCAAATATTTTGGTTTACCCTTTGCAATGTCTGGTATGCCAGTAAAACTTGTTGGGGCATCGCAAACTGGAGAAGATGAAAAAGTTATTGATATTGAAACTTCTCCTGGAGCAAGAGCTCATGCTTATGATTCTGCTTTTAATCAAATGACCCCCATGCAAAATGTTGCTGGAATTGAAGGGCAATTAGGATATGGAAACCCTGCACTATTTTTAGAAAATTCAAAGGTAATAATTGATTGTACTACAGATGAAAGGTCAAAAGCTGTTGCACTTAGTTATGCATTAAAAAATCAAATTCCTTTTATCAGTACTTCTACAATACCAGGTTATGCTAAGATGGCAGTTTGGCGTCCTGGTCAAGATCCATCTAAACACCTTTTTATGAATGGCATGAGTACACTTGAACAAAAAGTTGATGCTAGTAGGGCTGCTTTAGATGTTACAACAGAAATTGTAGCTGCTTTTATGTCTGGTATTGCTGCTGATGAAGCAGTTAAAGCAGTATTAGGAAAAGATGAAACAACAACAGCACCTTTGTATTTTAAATTAGGGGATAATGATGATATGTTTAGACCTAAAACAATTGATGATGAACTTATGGTATTAGACCCAGAGATGTTTAGAGAAAAAAGTGCTTTAGTTTATGGTGCAGGTGCTGTAGGTGCTAATGTTGGTTATTGGCTTGCAAGGTTAGGTTTTGGCAGAGTAGATTTTCTTGATTATGATGATGTTGAAAGATCAAATGTAATTAGAACATTTCTTTATTATGATAGAGTAGGTTTTGATAAAGCTTTTGCAGCTCAAGGTAAAGTTAGTTTTATCTCTGATCAAGATACTAAATCAGATGCAATAATAGAGAAACTTACACCTGATTGGAACCCTTCAAGAGGATATGATGTATATTTTGATGGGTTTGATAATTTATATTCTAGAATGTTAGTAAGCCATAGAGCAATAGGAGATTTTACACCTTTAGTAAGTGCATCAGGACGGTCTGATGGTTTTGACCTTGAAGTTTATGTTCCTAATACAACATTATGTTTTGATTGTAATTTTGGTATTAATGATCTTGGAGAAAAAGATGAAGCTAAAAGAAGACAGAGTTGTGGTAGAGAATTTACTCCACAAAATACTTGGATAAATCAAAGTGTTGGTGCTTTATCATCAATGATGTTAGCTAACATATTTCTTCCAGAACAATATGGTGCTGTATTTAATGGAATGGTCACCTATGATCCACAACAACCTGGAAGATTATTTGTACAAAATAAGGATGGAGTTTGCAACCATGTTAAAGGAGGTGCTTTAGAACACAATGTCAGATGATCTTACTGCATCAATTATAAGAGAATTAAGGCAACAAACAGTTCAAGCGCCTGAAGAAGAGATGGTTGAATTAGAAGGACAACCTTTTGATCCTATCATGAAAATAGCTAGTTGTCTTGCAAGAAGCAAGACTGCAAAGTTTGAGGTTGGACAAAGTAGAAGAAGGGCTATGATGTGGGATGATCATGATGCTACAGTAGAAGGTGATTTACCTGAATTATACGATGCTTCAACAATATGCTTACTTGAGTACTTATGTTCTGAAACTAAATCAATGAGTTCTGCTACTAGTCCTTTCTTAGGGGTTGTACTTGCTGCTTCAGCAGGCAATATCAATGATGCAATTAAAAGAATTTCTTTAATAAGAATTCATCAAACTTATTTAATTAATCATAAACATGAAGAAGAATTTGTACATAGAGATGATAAGGAAAAGTATAAAGAAAAAAGACATGCTTTTGCTCAAAAACCAATTGATGAGTTAGCAAGAGGTATTGCCCTTGGAATTTATACAAAATCTTTGGTGCACCTTTATTATCAGCATTGGGGGCTTCCTGAATCAGGCACAATAAAGACACCTAAAACTTTCAAAAAAGAAAGAACTGAACCTTATGAAAAACCTGGTCAATGTCTAGTACCATTAGACCCAAGAGCAGTTATTGCTGCAAATGTTTTTTATCCTTCAATTGAAGGTTTTGAAGCACCATTAAGAAAAGCAAAGTCTGCTTTTGATCTTGTTTTATTAACAGGAATAAAAACATACCAAGAATTTGTTGATGATCAAGTAATAGAATGTAATATTGATAGATTATTACAGGGAAGAATAGATATCCCAACTATGTTTTATCATACTGTATTGCAATATACTTTAGCACTAGGCGAGGAGAAGCTAAGATGATTAAAGCAGTAAGAGCATTTGCACAAACACAAACACCTCAACTAGAAACACTAGTTCAGAGACTTAGAAATACTGCTAATACTTTATTCCATGATAGGTTTAAATTTCAATTATGGGAAGATATTATGGCTGATACTGGAGTGTTTGTTGATGGACCAAAAGCAGATGAAAATTTTTTAGATTATACTATCAGAGCTTTAGGTTTAGAACACACTTATTTAAAAATGGACAAAGGTGGAGAGATTAATGAGGGCGATGTTGTTGCTGTTGGAATTCCTGCTTTTGGTTCATTTAGTTTTTATGGTGGATATAATCGTGGAACAGGTATTGGTGTTGTTACAGCAAAAAGACAGAGTCATTGGGATGGAACACAAACTACAGTAAGAACATGTGAAGAACAAGCAAATTATGATCCAACATCATTACAAAGATTAATACCAACACAAAGTCCTGGTACTAAGATAAGAGTTGGAGATTATGTTGCATTAAGACAAAGAACAGATATGGCAGAAATTGTTGATGAGGAACCTTTTGAAGAAGAAGACCCATTAGAAATTCTTGCTGAAGAGTTTGAAACAGGTAATTATAGAGGTGGAAAAAGTCATATTAGAGTAATGCATAATAGTGCTCAAAAAAGAAGGGGGCATGTAGAAGCTACTTTTTCTGGAAGATACCTTGTTTTAAAAAGAGAAGGAAAGAGGGTATGTTTATATCATGATTATGGTGTTGAGACTGTTAGTATAAAAGAAGTTAGAAAAAATGAGATTCCTGGACCTAATGAAACCCCTGCGGATGCATTTAGAGAAACAATAAGAAAAACAGTTTATGATTATTATGAAAGAAAAGGAATATTCCGTAAATCTGGTGTTGTAAGACAATTGCTTACAATTTGTGGACCTAATTTTACTGATGAAGCTGATCATCAAATTTATATGGCAGAAATTGATTATGATCAATTCTTAAAATGTTGTGAGGTAATGAAAAATGTTGCAAGACCACGCAGATAATGTTACAAATGTATTTGCACATCAAGTACCATATGTACAATATACACATTTATCATCAAGAAGTGTAAGAAATAGTTTACTTGCACATTACATGATTGAACATTTACCTGCACAAGTTACAATGTTAACAACTAAAGCAGACGGTTCTGAGAATTGTGTTCCTAAATTAGCTTTGGCTGATGAATGTTATAGGTATACTAAAAAGAGAATTATTTTAATACCAAATAAAAGACGACGTAGAGGTTATCATGGTGATGAAGAAGAGGAAGAAAAGAAAGAACCAGTTAGGTTAGGTGCGTGTTATAAAGGAAGTAGTTTAGATAAAGTAGTTATGGTTGCAGGCACAAAATTGTATAAAGCAATATTGAAAACACCTGAAGGGGAAGTTCAATCAGAGTTACCAAAAAATGATATGAATTCTGATGAATATGTTGATTTTTTTAGAAAACATCCGGCATTTACTGACATTTCTGAAGGTGCTGACCCTGCGTATGCTGCAAATTGTTATCTAGCTTTCTTTGGTGAGGATGAAGAAGTTTTACCAGGATATGAAGCAAGGCTTGAAGCTGCTCAAACAATGACTGAACTAAGAGAATTATTGTGTTACAAAGCATTCCATGAAAGGATATCTGATCCTGAAGTTAAACAAGAAGACTTAGAAGAGTTGTTAAACATGGATAATCCAATGAATGTAGTTTTCTTGCAAGCTGTTGTTAACTGGAACAGAGATAAGCTAAGAAGGTTAGGTAGAGACTTGTTTTTAGAGTAATATAAAAATATGGCACAAAGAATACCACTAAATCAAGATTATTATAATTCTATTTATATGGCTAGAAGGGTGTATGATGAAAACGGCTTTAATGCTGTTGTAGGATATATACAAGAACATCCAATAAAAACATGGAGAGAACATTATCTAGATTTTAAAGAACAAGATTATAGAATGAAAAAAACAAGGAATCCTTCTTTAAGATTTGAAGATCATATGCCAGATTGGGAAAAAGTTACCCCTGAAAATAGAGAATCTGTTGGAGTTATTGACATGATGGTTCAAGAGTTGAATAATTTAACAAGTGCAACACAGTTTGAGTTTTGTATAAATGTAATGTATGATATTATTTACAATTATTTTTATTATCCTGTACCACCAATGATTAGAGAAGAATAAGAATTGTTATATATTTACTCAATCTTCAATGCTTCAATAACAATACCTAACTTATCAAGATTATCACCAATACCTTGCCAATCTCCTTTCCTCATAGATTCTTCTACAAGGCTATAATATGTCTGTGCTTCTTTCACAAGATTAGTTTCTGATTTCTCAATCCCTGTTGTAATTTTTTCTTTAACAACTTTGGATTGACCAAACAAAGCTTCCAAAGCTAACACTAGGTTTTCTTCCATTACAACCCTTTCACCATCAGAAACCAAAACACGTTTTAGTTCAGGCAATTGCCCTGTTTCTGCCTGAATATATAATGGCTCGATATAAAGGATGCTATCATTTATAGGTATAATCAATAAATTCCCCCTTGTTACCCTAGAACCCTGCTGACTCCAAAGGGTAAGTTGTTGTGAAATTTCAGAATCTTGATCAATTTTTGCTTCAATTTGTAAAGGACCATAAATTAATTTATCTTTTTGGAATTTATATAATATCAGCTTTCCATAATTATCCCCATCTGAACGTGCGGCCATCCATGCTATCATATTATCTTTTTTTATTGGTGTAAAGGAAGTCATTAAAACAAATTCTTCTTTATCTTCATTTGGAAGTTTGATTATTATATAATAAGGCTCTACTTTAACTTTCTGGCCAACACCATAAACCTCATTAGGAATCTGCCATGCATCTTCTTTATTGTAAAAGACTTTAACATCGTCCATATGATAAGTACTATAGATTTGAGATTGTATCTTAAACAAGTCAACTGGATATCTAATATGTTCCCTTATACTTTCAGGCATATCTTCAAATTGTTTAAACTGTTTTGGAAAAATCTTTGTATAAGTTTCTATGATTGGATCATTTGTATTCATAACATAATATGTAACAGACCCATCGTAAGCATCAACAACAACTTTTACAGAATTTCTTATGTAATTTATTTGCCCGTATTTCTCAGAATAAGGATAATTTCCAGAGACAGTATATCCATCTACTAACCATAATAACTTACCATTATCAATAACTAAGTATGGGTCATTGTCTAATTCTATAAATGGAGTTATCTTTGAAATTCTTTTTACAATGTGCCTTGTAAACATTATTTTGCTTTCTTCTGATATGTCTGAAGATAATAGTATCTTAAAGTCTCCAAACCTTATAGCCATTAATACTTTTCTTAAAAAAGAATTTAATACTATGCCGCCTTTACCGCCATAATTAATATATTCATTAGTATTGCCTTTAGGATAATCAAACTCATTTGTTTTAGTATTAACTAAAACAAACCCATTATCTTTTTCCCCATAATATACTTGAGGTTTTGAAATTTTTAAGTTTTCTTCATCAACTGTATAAATTGGAGGAATATCTTTAATAAAATAATCAGGCAAACCTTGTTTTGTAACTTGGTTTACTGGACTCATTACAACTCCAAAACCATGTGTATAAACCATATGCAAATTTACCCATGTTTTTGCATTTTCAGTAATCTGGTTCTGATCTAGTTCTCTTGGAGCAAGCATTACTTGTGTATATTTTCCATCAATATTATATCTGTCAATGTCTATACCTGCAAGATCATAATACAATCTTATTTCTTGAGTTTGTTTATAGGTTTTTGTTAGAGGTCTCCAATCTAGGATTCTAACATTATCAATAGTTTCTTTTGCTTCATCCAAAATATTGGAAGTTAATCCCATATTAACATCGAAATCTTTTTCTTCAACATCGCCTAAACCGTAAGCCATTCTTGTAAATTTTATGTTGTTTTCAATGTAAGGTTTTTCAAGGTTGATTTCATTGGGCGAAACTTTTAAAGTTTGCACAATACCTGGAATGACAGTTGGTCCTACAAACCCAAACATGATATAAAGAACTAGTGCATAAACAAAAATATGTCTTTTTCTTAACTTAGGTTGTTTTGAAATAACAAATACCCAAACTAAAAGCAATACTGCGACAACAATAGCTAAAAACATCATAATTTTGATCATTGGTAAATATGCAACAACATCTGAATAACCAGCACCTACAACAATGCCTTGCTGTGAATACATTATTGAAAATCTTGAAAGATAATGCTTTACGGCTAAAAATAAAAAGAATATTGAGATTAAGGTTCCTGAATGAATTATTGCTTTTCTTTTAGTAAATAGTGTCTTAAAATCAAATAATTTAGGTGATTGTATGGGAATTGCTCCTTCAGAAACGACTTTTGGTTTAGTTAAGGTTTGATTAAAATCTATAAATGAACTTAAATAATTTAATACAACTAGTATGGTTGTTATAACTATTGTGCTCATCAAAAATCCTAAAATAAATTGATAGAAAGGTAATGAGAAAATATAGAATGAAACATCTTTTGCAAAAATTGGGTCAATTATATTAAATGGTGTTTGATTAATAAATTGTAAGAACTTAAACCATTCTGAAGAAACCCCCATACCAATTACAATGGATAATACTGTTATGATTGATAATTTTAATTTGAAGGGATATTTATCTTTCTTAGTTATTTTTGAAGATATCCAAATATTAGTAATTGCAAAAGTGAAAAAAATTGCTGCTGAGATTACAAATAATCTAATCTTAGAGAAAAGTGTTATTAAGAAAATATCTTCAAACCCTAATGCATTAAACCACAAGAAATCAGTAATTAGTCCAGTTAGGCCTGATATAGACATAAATAATAGAACTATAACAAAAATAATCATCCTCATAAACCAATTTTTGTTCATAAAAATGTTGATATCTACAATGTTTTTAAATGTTTGTTATAGGATTTAATAAATTACAAATATAGGATTAGTTTACTCAATCTTTAAAGCTTTCATGATCTTATTAAGTTTCTCGTTAATTTGATCAATGTCTTTATCAGAAATTCCTTTAGAAGATCTATCAGAACCAGAATCTGGTTTATCTTTTCTAAAACATTCACTACAATAAACAGGTTTGCTTGAAGTTGGTTTGAAAGGGACTTCACATTCAACACCGCAAGAAGAACAAGTTACTTTGGTCATTTCAACATCACGTCGACCTCTGCCATAACCACCAGACCCTCTACTAGAATCTCTTCTTCTAGGACCATCATCAAAACTACGTCTTGGGCCATCATCAAAACTACGTCTACCTCTACTTGAAGAACTATCTCTAGAACCTCTTCCTCTCCCTCTTGAACGTTCGAATTCTGCCATAAATTGATTAGAAATTGTGTTAGTATATAAGGTTATGTTAAAATTAAGGTTATGTTAAAAATATTTAAAATTTTAATCAAAGCTATTTCATTATTTCTTGTGGGTAGTAACAAAATGATCAGCTTTATAAAGTCATAACTGTTAACAAGATTATGGCTAAAAACGACGATAATGGAATGCCTAAATTAGGGGAAATACAAAGATTAAGTCTAGATTTGCATTCTCTTGTTTCAAAAACTATATTATATGAAGCTGCTAGAGATACATTTGAAAGTGCTGATGCAGAATATCGTGCTGCTGAACAAACTGCTACTGAATATGCAGCAACTGCAGCTCAAAGTAAAAGCCATATGCAACCTCTTATGGATTTATCAATGTGTGAACCAGCTGCTGGAGCAGAAATTGAAGCAAATTATCAGCAATGTGTTGATACTACAATAGAATCTTTAGATGCACCTGTTAGGGAAGCAAGAGCACTTGCAAGTGCAAGATTAGAAACAAGAGATCAAAGATATGAAGCTGTTCAATCAGCTGCCAAACAATTAGTTCCTGCACTTGATGCTGTAGTTGAAAGACTTAGTGGTTTTGGAGTAAAAATTGATAATTTACGTACTGAAGCAAGTAATTATTTAGGTTAATTCTATTTTAACAATTTAGCATATTCAGGAACAATATCTTCTGTGAATTTTGCCATACCTTCAATTGTTTTTGGATGTATAAGTAATTCTTCAATTACAGATAAAGGAAGTGTAGCGATGTTTGCTCCTGCTAAAGCTGATTCTCTTGCTTGTCTTGAATTTCTAATAGAAGCTGCTAAAACTTCTGTATTTAATTGGTAATTATCAAATATTTCTACTATTTGTGCAATTAAATCTACACCAGAAACTATTCCGTTATCATTCAAAAGGCCTTTTCTTGATTCTATACCATCTTCTGGAAAATAATCTGTTTTGTTGAAATTTCTGCCATTATCTTTTCTTATATAATCATCAATACGCCCTGCAAAGGGGCTTACAAAAGCAGCGCCTGCTTTAGCAGCTAACAATGCTTGTTCAGGTGTAAAGATTAAAGTGCAGTTTACAGGAATCTTGGCTTTTGAAAATGCTTGAATAGCTTTTAAACCATCAAAATGGTTAATTTTATCACCAAAAACTGGATTTACTGGAACTTTTATGTAAACGTTCTTTGCAACCGGGTTAAACATCTTGTAAAGTTTTTTACCTTCTTTAACCATAGAATCATACGTGCTTCCAATAACTTCTAAACTTACAGGTGTACCACGAGCAACTTTAAGAATTTTCTTGATGTAAGAATTCATATCTTTTACTTTATGTTTTTGTGAAGCTTTTTTTATTAAGCTAGGGTTTGTTGTTACACCATCTAATACACCATAAGAATAGGCTTTTTCTATTTCATCAATATCTGCACTATCAATAAATATTTTCATTTCTCACCACACTCACAACATTGACCACAACACCCACATTTGTGAAGGCCGTCTTCACCAGAGTCTTTGCCACAAACTTTACATCTTTGTTTTGCATCTTCTTTTTCTTCCGTAATATCATCATTTTCTTTCATGTTCATTCTAGTTCACCTATATATTCACCATAATTCTCAACTCTTTCTACACCACTATTTGAATGTCTATCTTTTGCACCTTCTTCAAAACCAGTTTCATCGCCACAATATTTCCAAAATACTTTTGCCATAGCTGGATGAAATCCAGCACCTGTATAATCAAAAATGCTGCCTTCATAAACAATCCAGCAATCTTCTTCATTATCGTGTAATGCTAGTTCTTCAACTGTAATAATATTGACTGTGGATTCTGTTACTGCGTCTGGTTCTAGATCTTCTGCTACTCCTTTTTCAGGTGGCAGGCTTTCTGGTCCTGGTTCTTCAATAGGTTCTTCTGTATTAGGCTCTTCTTGAGTTGGATTAACAGGCGGCAGATCTGCAATTGTATCTGTTACATCTGGCTGGACATCTGCTTGTTCAGCTGTACATCCAATAAGTAATAATATGGTTATTACAATTAATATATATTTTATTTTATTTCACCTCATATAACAAAGTGTCTGGATGGAATGCATACCATGCAAACCAAAAATCTCTTTCTTTAACAATTTCTTCTCCACTATCTGTGTTAGTTACCTTAACAATCCCTACATCATCTCGTTCAACTATGAGATTAATATCATTAACAAGGTCTATGATATCGCTTGTCAATAAATCTTCTTCTTTGTAGGCTTTGTAAACACCGTCAACGTTAATTCCAAAAATTACTGTTTTTGCATGGATACGGTTGTCTTCAGCTTCAACAGGGAAGAAAAGAAAGCTATCTTCATAATAATTACCATAAGGATCCCTGCCATAATTTCTAGAATGTCCTGTATCTTGGCTAAGAACTTCTGAATCAGGATGAGCTGCTTTCCAATCTTTCCAAACAACTGTATCAATTGATATTGCTGTAAGTTGATAGCCTGTAAGTTCTCCAACAATTGCTAATCCATCAATCTGGCTCCAGTAAGTGTCTGTTTTTCTATCATACATAACAAGATTAGAGTTGTATAATTTACCAGAGGTTCCAAATTCAACTTCCAGATTATTGATTTTTCTTTCATATGCAATTCCAGAACCGCATAAAGGACAATATGTGATTAAGATTGGATCGTTTTCAATAAAATCATTAACAATCTCATGCCAAACTAATATTTGTAATGGATAAACTCTTTTAACACCATTGTAAATTATTGCTAGAACAAGTTCATTATCTTCGATCCATTCATCTGCCTTAGAAACAGTAACGTATTTAGGATTATCAATTGATGGTATGCCATCTTTAGGTGGGCCACCACCACGAATTTTATCTGGATCAATAATATATTTTATACCATCATCAGTCATCATGATCTTTGGTGATTCACCTGCTTCTGCTGGTAATACTGCAAAAGGTGGTTGAGACATGTCTAATTCTTCAACACTTTCTGGAGTTGTTGTATCTTGTACTACTGGGGAACATCCAATCAATAAAAACAATGCAATTAAACTTATTATTTTTTTCATATTATCACCTTTATTCTAAATTAGCATCATTGTCCCAACCACGTTTTTCCCAGTATCCTAGATAGTTTTCATCATTACTTAATTCAATCTCTGTTACCCATTTTATCCATTTGTAACCAGCTTTATCTTCTGCAACTAATTCAAAAGGATATCCGCGTTCGGGTGGCATTGTTATATTATTCATCTTGTAAGCTAATAAAATATCATTATCAAGTATGTAATCTAAGGGTAAAGCAGTAGTGTAACCATCATATGCTGAGAAGATTATTGTGTTAGCTTCTGGATTTATATCGCCAATAAGGTCTTTAACTAAAACACCTTCCCAAAGAATAGTTGCGTCCCAACCTTCAACACAGTATAGTGTTACAACTTTTGAATATGATTGGTGTGCTAGAACTTCTTCATAAGTGTAAGTTTTTTCTTCTTCTACTAAGCCACTAATTTTAAGTTCATAGTTATCAAGATCAATATATTGTGGACCCTTAATTGAATTTTCTCTAAAATCATTAACACTGGATAAATCCTTTCCTTTGTATTCCCTTATCTCAACAGAATCAAGTGGGACTACATCTTGAGAACTAACATAAGCTTCACATCCAACTAGTAATATAATTAAAATTAATAAATATTTTTTCATGTTTTCACCTCAATAAAAAAATAAAAAATAATAATCAATTTTAGATGAAATTTTTCACCTATTCTTTTTTGTCTCCGCCGCAACTTCCACCGCCACCGCAGGAACCTTCATCACCCATTTATTTCACCTCACATAGTTTCTAGCAAACATCTGTTGTCTTCTGCTAACATGCTTTTGCTTTCATAAAAAGCATAGGCACGACAACCCCCGCAACTATCTGACATGTCACATTCACCGCATTTTCCTTCTAATTCACGGTTTCTAAGCTTTCTAGACATTTCAGAATTATAAACTTTTTGTAAATTATTGATATTTCCTATGTTTTCACGTAATAATCCGCATGGAAATATAGAACCATCAACATCTATGCAAAAATGGTTTCTCATTGCAACACAACCACCTTTTCTAACTTTTCCATCTTTTATACTACATTGTATTGGATCTTCTGGTTTAACAATTGATTTTCCTGAATAATCTCTAGAAAATTCAAAAAAATCCTTTCTTTGATTAGGTGTAATTATATTCATATGAGCACCGTCACCAATAGGCATTAATTCTCTAATATGAAACATTAAATTAAGATGATCTAATTCTTTAATAAAATCTTTAATTATTGAAATATTATTTTTGCTTAGTGTTATACTAACAGTTACACCCATACCTTGTTCTTTTGCAATCTTTATTGCATTCATAACTTTTTGATAAACTCCTTTTCCACGAATATTATCATTAATTTCTTCTGGGCCTTCAATACTGAACTGAATATTTTTAATTCCTCTTGACATTAATTTGTCGGCTGTTTCTTTTGTAAACAATGTTCCGTTGCTAAGAATAAATGTTGAGATGTTTTTAGATTTACAATAATCTAATATCTCAAAGATATCAAGACGTGCAAAAGGCTCTCCACCAGATAGATGCAGACTGGTTGATTTAAACTGGTTTTCTTTAGAAAATGTCTCTATTTTATCAACCCAATCTTTAACAGTGTCAAGTGTAGGCATCTGTCTTGGTGTAAATTTTTGATCGCCTACATAGCAGTGCTTACATCTAAGATTACATTGATCTAAGAGCAACATCTGTACAACCAAGCATCTATCTTTTGTACTGTACAATTTTTTCACCCAAATATTCTAAATACAAAAATTAATTCATATAATCCTAATATTATAAGTAATGTGCCTGCAATACGATTTATCAATGTGTGATATTTAACAAACTTCTTGATAAGCCAAGAGCCTTTTGCAGCTGAAAGGAAACCTATGATTACTAAAGGTATTCCAAGACCTAAACCAAATGCCATGAACAAAGCAAATGTGTTAAGAAAACCAGTAACGCTAGCTGAGAAAGCAAATACTGCAAAAACTAAAGGAGCATTACAAGGAATGACAATTGGACCATATAAAAAACCAAAGATTAATGCTGAGGTATAAGGATTTTTTAATACAGGTGTTTTCCATTGTGGAAGTAATTTTGTAAGGTCAATGTTAAATAACAATAATACACCTAGGATTACTAAGATGCCAAAAGCTATTGGGGAAACAGTGCTTACAAAATTGCCAATTGATAATCCTAAAGAAGCTGTTATTACTCCAATTAGAATCATAAAAATCATTAAGCCTGCTAAAACATAGAAACCTGCAGTTCTTGTAAAATTTTTCTTTTCTGCAACTTCTGGTTTATTAGCAATATAAGAAAGAAACCCTGGGTATAAAGGTAAAACACAGGGGTTTAGGTTTGCTGCAAAACCTAGTCCAAAAGATAAAAGTAATTCAACAAGAAAAACCATTAACAGGCCTCTACCTCTTGTTTTAGTTCTTCAACTGATTTAACACCAAAATCTAAAAGTTTAGTTTTAGTTTCACATACTAATATAATTGGTGCAGAAGGTGCATTAGCAACTTGAATCCCAAATTCGTCAATCAAAGATTTTGTTGCTTCACCTGGTGACACTGACCAAAGCCAGTCAAAACCATAAGTGTTAGCATGCTTAATGACTTTTGCTTCATCTTCTGATGGGTCCACATCAAGTGAAACAGATGTTACAGAATCCCCTACATCTAGATGAAGTTTTTGGATTTCCTCTTGCTGTTTTCGACAAGTTGGACACCAAACTGCAAAAGTTTCAATTAAAATAGGTTTATCTAAATCATTTATCTTAAAAGTTTGATCTGTTAAAACATCTTTAAATTCAACATCTCTCCAATCAATACTTGATGCTGAAACATCTTTAACCTCAACCGGTTGTGTTGAACATGCAATTAAAAAAATAACTAATAAACTAATTAACCATTTCATTTTATTTCACCTCAAAATTTGTTTTGATTTATGGAAAAGATTGCAATGGCAACTTCCCCTTTTTTTCCATGATTCATGTAACTTAAAATTGCAAGGACAGATTAATGTAAGATCTCGTTCCCTTGTACCATCTGGTAGCCTGCAAGGGCACATCTTAAGACCGTGTTTAAGTTCATTTCTTAAAACACCGGTTGCTACCATTTCTACAATTTTATTATCAGGATTTAACTTAAATTGGCTTTTTTCAGTAAATGTTTTCCACCATTCCATGATTTGTTCTTTAGAAGTTTGATTCTCTTTTGTTACTTTGCCGAAAATTATATTATTAGCTTCATTTTCATCAATCTGGCAATAAGCGTTTTCAGCTGCACATGTTGGACAAATTATTGGTCCTAAATTACCATAATGCACATCATTGCAAACATTACATCTCCAAAATTTCTTTTCCATATTAATCACCTAAGAGGGCCACCCGAATAAATAAAATGCTAAAAATGTATGAATTATAACTGAAACAAAAAAACCAATCCAGTAATAACAATGCCAATCATATAATTTCTTGAATTTTGATTTTTGCAACCATTTAATACCAAACTTAAAGCCTGTTATACATCTGCATGTTAAAGCAACAAGTACTAGAAAGATTAAGTTTGTTATACCTGCAATAAATAATACTTGAGTTGCTGATACCATATTCTCAAGTTTTGGTTTACTAATATATAATAGTTTTCCTTTTAAACAAAAGTCCTAAAGGTTTTTAAATTGTAGATTATTCTTAATATTGTATGGTACCAGGTGTAAAACAACAAAAATCATTAGAAGATGGAGCTACACTTTATTTTTCAGAATATCGACTAGATGCTGAAGGTGCTAGAATATTAAAAAGGCCAATTAATTCTTATGAAAGAGTATTAACTATAAAGATGGTTTCTGGTGTTGAAAGAGCAACCAATCCTAAGCCTAGCCACTATTTATCAGGAGAACAATTTCTTAGTTTATATGGGGCTATACAAAATAGACCTGATTTTGAAAGAGTTGATGCATTTCTTAGAGCTGAAATGACTCAAGAAGGCGATAATGCTAAACTAGAAGATTTCTTAGCAACTTTCTAAATTTTTTAAAGAAATGTTTATATAGTATTTAACTGACAAACAAATTGGTGATAGCATGCGATTTGGAATTATTGGTTTAGGAAAGATGGGTTTTAATCTAGCTTTGAATGCTAAAAATCATAAACATAAAGTTATAGCTTATAATCGTTCAAAAGAAAAAGTTGATAAGATTAAAAAGTATAAAATTGACACTGCGTATTCTATTGAAGAATTAATGAAGAAATTAGGCAAAAATAAAGTTATTTGGCTGATGGTTACTGCTGGTAAAGCAACTGATGCTACTTTAAAATCAATTATTCCTTATCTTAGAAAAGGAGATATTGTAATTGATGGTGGAAATTCATTCTATAAAGATAGTATAAAACATGCTACACTATTAAACAAAAAAGGAATAAAGTTTTTGGATGTTGGAACATCTGGTGGAATTTCTGGAGCTAGGAATGGTGCTAATTTTATGATTGGTGGTGATTTAACAGCTTATAATAAAACTGAAAAGTTGTTTAATGATTTAAGTGTAAAGAAAGGTTATGGTTATTTTGGAAAGCCAGGTGCAGGACATTTTGTTAAGATGGTGCATAATGGAATTGAGTATGGTATGATGCAGGCTATTGGTGAAGGAATGGAAGTTATTGAAAAATCTAAGTTTAATCCAGATAAAGAAAAGTTGTGTGATGTTTGGGCAAATGGTTCTGTAATAAGGTCTTGGTTAATTGAACTTGCAAGAGATGCTTACAAGAGTTCTAAGGCATTAAAAGGTTATAATGGTGTTGTTGGTTTATCTGGAGAAGGTGAATGGACAATTAAGACTGCAAAAGAACTTAAAGTTCCTGTACAAGTGATTGAAGATAGTGTTAAAGCTAGGATTAAGTCAAAGAAATCAAAAAGATATCAAGGGAAAGTTGTACAATCTCTAAGGTTTGGTTTTGGAGGACATAAACAACCAAAATGAAACTGTATTATCAAGATAAGAAAGTTATTGCTAAACATTCTATATATATTATAATTAGAACTATAAAAGAAATGTTAAAAAAGAAAGATAAAGTTGTATTAGGAATACCTGGTGGAAGAAGTGTCAAAGAATTATTTCATTATTTTAAATTAGCAAAGAATATGCCATGGGAAAAAATTCATATTTTCTGGGTTGATGACAGATTAGTTACACATAATAGTAAAGATTCAAATTATAAGTTAGCAAATGATAGTTTTATTTCAATATTAATCAAACAAAAGAAGATATCTAAATCAAATATCCATTCATTTAATCTTAATACTAAAGCAAAAGATAAAGGTGTTAAGACTTATACTAAAGAACTTAAAGAGTTTGGAGGATTTGATATAGTTATTTTTGGTGTAGGTGAAGATGGACATGTAGGTGCACTTTACCCAGAGCATCATTCTGTTAAAAATATAACTAAACAGTTTATTACAATGGATGATTCACCTAAACCACCGCCAGAAAGGATGACTGGTTCAAGAAAATTGTTTTTGCAAGCTAATACTGCAATAGTATTATTTATTGATGAAGATAAAAGAGATGCTTTGAAGAGATATCAAAATAATAAGTTATCAATAAACCAATGTCCTGTTAAATTAATTAATAAAATAAAAAATCATTATGTATTAACAAACTTAAAATGACATTTGTAATATTTGGAGCAACAGGCGACCTAGCAAAGAGAAAACTTTATACTGCTTTAGATAAATTAAATACTAAAGTTATTGGAATAGGTAGAAAAAATCTTAATAATAAAGAATTTCGTAAGTTTGTTGAAAAAGGATCTAAAGTTAGTAAAAAGTTTCTTAACAATCTTTCTTATTACAAAGCAGATTTTAAAGATAAAGATTTTTTAAGAAATTTAAAAGTTAAAAATCCTGTATTTTATCTTGCTGTAAGTTATGAGTTTATGCCAATAATTGTTAAACAACTTAAACGTTTTAAAAATGCTAAAGTGGTATTTGAAAAACCGTTTGGACATAGTCTAGCTTCTTCAAATAAGTTAGATAAATCCATTAAATCGGTTTTTGCTGATAAGAACATATACAGGATTGATCATTACTTAGCTAAGCAAACAGTTCAAAATATTTTAGGTATAAGATTTTCAAATCCGTTATTTGAGAATGTTTGGAATAATAAATTTATCAATCACATACATATTGTATCTGAAGAAAATATTGGTGTTGAACAACGTTTAGAATATTATGATAAAGCTGGTGCAATAAGAGACATGATACAATCACATCTTTTGCAAATTGCTTCATTAGTTTTGATGGAACCGCCTAAAACTTTGCAATCGGTAGATGTACACAATGAAAAAGTTAAAATTTTAAAATGTATAAAACCTTCAAAAGTTATAACAGGACAGTATAAGGGTTATAAGATTAAATCAAATATTGAAACTTATGCAGAAGTTAAATTGGTATGTAATGCAAAAAGATGGAAAGGTACTCCAATCTTGTTAAAAACAGGTAAGAAACTTAAGAAAAAACAAGCTTACGTTGAAATAGAATTTAAAAAAACATTTTGTAAGCTTTATTGTAACCCGTTTGTTAAATCTAATAAGTTAATAATTAATATTCAGCCAAAACAAGACATTATTTTTGATTTAAACACATTAACAGATGAAAGAAGAATTGAACCTGTTGAAATGCAATTTTGTCATACTTGCAAGTTTGGACCTAACACTATTGAAGCGTACCAAAGATTACTTTCAGATGTTATTAAAGGAGATAAAACATTGTTTACAACATCTGATGAGTTAAAACAGAGCTGGATAATAACTGATAAGATTGAGAAGTTAAAGAAAAAACCTATTATTTATTCTAAAGAACCTAAAGGATTGATTCATTGAAAACGGCAACCAGTACAATTTGAACAGTTAGCTGTGCACATGCCTCTTTTTTCATTACTAGAACTAGAATAATCTGCTCCTGAATTGTAATCTTGTTGTACACTGCTTGAATAATCCATTTTAATTATATAATTAGTGTTGAATATTTAAAGATGATAGTTATAATCTATAAGTTTAATCTCCACTAAATTCAGCACGTACAATATCTCTATCTAAACGCTTAACACAACGAAACATTTTTTCTCGTAAATCACTGTCTTTTGTTGCTTTAATGATCTGTTTTTCAATATCAATCATTCTTCTTATTAAACGAATAAGGTCGCCTTCTAATTGATTAGTATAATCTAAAAGATCGATAAAATCAGAACCGTCTGACCATGCTCTAACTAAACCAGCTAACCTAGCTAAACCTTTTTTGTTAATATGTGCTTCAACATAATTATTTTTGGTTATTACTGATAAGATTCTCATGCAAAGTTCTTTAGTCCCTTTAGACTTAAATTTATCAGAGCGACGTTCTTCATAAATAATTGCAGCGACCAAACAATTAATTTCTGTTTCTGATAGCTGTTTGTACATTTCAGAAGAAAAAATCTCACTGATTAATAATTCTTCAAAATATATATGGGTTGCAAACTTTCCTTTAACTGTTAAGAGTTTATCCCTACCAATATAACCCATATGTGTTAGCTTTTTAATTTTATTTTTGTATGAAGCTAAAATCCTGACTTGTTTATCAGATCTTGTACGTTGAAAATAATCAAAATTACTTTTTAAGATTACATCAATTTCTTGATTATTATGGTTCTTAACTAAATTTAATACAGTATTAAATGATAGCTTGAACTGAGAGATAATTGGTTCAATATCTTTTGAAGTAAGTTTTTTTACTTTGTTTATATCAGTCCTTATACGATCAACTAAAGCAATTACCGTACCTTCTTTGTCAATGCCCCTTCTACCTGCTCTTCCTGCTAATTGAAAATATTCTTTTGAATTTAAGTATCTGAAATTGTATCCATCGTATTTTTCTAAAGAATCAAAACAAACGGTTTTTGCTGGCATGTTAATTCCAACTGCAAAAGTTTCTGTTGCGTAAAGAACTGAGATTAAACCTGCTTCAAATAATCTTTCAACAATATCTTTAAGATTTGGTAGAAGTCCAGCATGATGATAAGCAATTCCCTTGTTTAAACATTGTCTTAATTTATGATACGAACCCATTTGTCTTACTTCTGGTGTTAAATGAGCTCTGATAATTCTTACAATCTCTGCTTTTTGTTCAGGTGTTGTAAAATCTTTGTTTAGTTCTTGTCCATATTTCTCACAGGATTTTCTGCTAAAAGCAAAATAAATACAAGGTAGTTTATCCCCTATAGCCTTAATAACATCAGTATGATGTGCAGGTTTTTCTTGAAATCTTTTTTTAGATCTATAATTAGGAATGTCTTTAATTTGATCTAATTCATTTATTTTTGAAATACCTAATGTTTTTTCAAAAACAAAGTGGGTTAAAGGAACTGCTCGTTCATGATGTTTAATAACTTTAACAGGGTGTTTATTAATTGATTCTATCCATTCTGCAAACTCTTCTGCATTTGGAATTGTAGCTGATAAACATAAGAATCTTATCCTTTGTGGTGAAAATATAATTGATTCTTCCCAGACAGCACCTCGTTCTCTATCTGAAAGGTAATGTATTTCGTCAAAGATAACATAGCTAAGATGTTCAATAATTTCATCATTTGCTAGAAGCATGTTTCGGTAAATTTCTGTTGTCATTACAAGTAACGGTGCATCTGGATTAATAACAACGTCGCCAGTCATTATGCCAACATTTTCTACACCATAATCACTGATAAAATCCTTATACTTTTGATTGGATAATGCTTTAATTGGAGCAGTGTAAATTACTCTTCGCTTTTCTTTAAGAAATTTCTCAATAGTATAATCAGCTATCAAAGTTTTGCCTGTTCCAGTTGGAGCAGAAACAATAACAGAATTATTATTTTCAATTTCATGAATTGAATCTACTTGAAATTTGTCTAAAGTTAAACCTTTATATTCCATATAATTAGAAGAATTAATGTAGTTTAAATAACTATTGTCCTAACTCTTGTTTTTGTTTTTCAACTGCTTTTCTTTGTTCGTAACAAGCTACACATAATGTATGAATTGCATCATTATCGTTGGTGTATAGTCTACAATCTGATGCATCGCTTATTTGTTTTTTACAAGATTCACATTGATTATACATCTTAACAACTATAAAGTAGGTAAAGTATAAAAGAATTTCTATTGTCGTCTCAATATGTTGATTTACTTATTTAAATAATCTGAAAGATGATAATCTAGTAGATTTAACCATTTCTGATAATAATTACTCAATATTTTACTTAGAAAGAATCAATATTAGATTGAAGACGTTCAAAAAGATCCATTTCACCTAATTTAGGACATTCATATTCACTACATGGATCAGGTCTACTGTCATAAACTTTACAATCGCCTAATTCATCTAAATTTGGACACGCTCTAACAACCCTTCCACCTTCAATTTCAAGAGCAGTCATTTCTCCAGTTTCTGGATGAGACCCACAACAGTACTCTACTTTGTATCCAATATCACATTCATAGCATTCATTCATATTACATCAACCTTATGATTCTATTTCATCAAAATAACCATTAACAAGCTCCAAAAATCTACTCTCAGCACCGAGTGCTTCAGATTCCATTGTTTCACCCCAAGGTGTGCTAGTATCAAGGTTTGTATTTAACCTTACATGAATTGTTCCATCTGGTCTAATATCAAATACGAGTTTAGATGATCCATATCTTGAACCATAACGTGCTCCTTCTCTAAGAGATTGTAAACTGGCCACATCTCCATCTCTTGCACTACAAATTTTATCATATAGCTTTTGTGGAGCATCTCTTCTATATCTATTTCCTCCAACAGACCTATATATTTGATGTACCTCCATAACATGTTCTAGAGTTACATTTTTAGCTTCCATGTTCTGTTGTCACTGGTAAGTAATATATAAACCTTTTGCTTGATGTATTCTTTTTTTCTTATTTCATACATTGATACATTAAAATTCATTGCTGTCGAAACCTTTTTAAATGATTGAGGGCATTTTTAGTTAAAATGAAGAAAGTTTTAGCGCAAGCAATGGAACTTGTAAAGCCGTCAATTGAAGACAAGAAAAAAGCACAGAAATGTGTGGATGATTTTGTTAAATTTAATGTTAAAGATGCGAAAGTTGTAGTGGGTGGTTCAGCTGCTAAAAACACATGGCTTAAAGATGCGCATGATGCAGATTTCTTTGTAATGTTTGATTATAATAAATATAAAGATAAAAGTGATAAAATATCTGACTTATTAGAAAAACCATTAAGAAAAGTTTATCCTAAAGCAGTAAGATTACATGGTTCAAGAGATTATTTTCAAGTTGATATCAAAGGATTCACATATGAAATAATTCCAATATTAAATATAACTAAAGCTGATAAAGCTAGGAATATAACTGATATATCTCCATTACATGCTAAATGGGTTTCTAAACATAAGAAAGTAGTTGATGAAATTAGGTTAACCAAAGCATTTTGTAAAGCAAATAATCTGTATGGTGCTGAATCTTATATCAAAGGATTTTCAGGATATGTATGTGAGATATTAACTATAAATTATGGTTCATTTCTTAAATTAATAAAAGCAGCAGCGAAATGGAAAGATAAAGATGTAATTGATTTTGAAAGATATCATAAAGGTAAAAATGTGTTGATGGAACTTAACACAAGCAAGTTATTATCACCTTTAATTGTAATTGATCCTGTTCAAGCAGGTAGAAATGCTGCAGCTGCATTGAGTGAAGATAATTTTGAATTATTTATTAAGAAATCAAAACAATTTCTTAAAAGACCATCAATAAAATTCTTTAAGAAGCATGAAATTGATCTTAAGAAAAAAGCTGGTAAAAATGAATTAATTACTTTAAATATTGAAAATGTTAAAGGTAAAGAAGATGTTGTTGGATGCAAATTATTAAAAATAATTTCTTTAATTAAAAATGAATTAGCAAGACATGAATTTAATCTAATTGATGAAGGATTGTTATATAATGAAGACAAGTCAACAATTTATTTTATAATTAAAAAAGAGGTTAAACCTTTAACAATTGTTCATAAAGGACCACCTGTTAGTTCTAAAGAATTTGTAAAGCACTTTAAGAAAAAGCATAAGCACACCTTTATAAAAACTGGAATAATTTATGCTAAAGATAAAAGGGCGTTTAAAACAGCAAAAGATCTTATCAAGAAAATGATTAAAGATCCTTATGTTAAAGAACGTACTAAATCAGTCAAATTAAAATGAAAGCAGTAATACTCGCTGCTGGTAAATCTACCAGGACATATCCATTGACAGTAACTAAGCCAAAACCTTTGCTTAAAGTAGCTGGTAAAACATTATTAGAGTATAATTTAGACCAATTAAACGGGTTGGTTGATGAAGTAATTCTTGTTGTGAATTATAAAAAAGAAATGATTAAAGAGTATTTTGGTGAAAAATATCAAGATTTGAAATTAAGTTATGTTGAACAACCAGATGCTTTAGGAACAGGCAATGCAGTATTGCAAGTTAAAGATATAATAAAAGAAAGGTTTGTGCTTTTGATGGGAGATGACCTTTATTATAAAGAAGATATTAAAAAATGTTTAGAATATGATTATTGTGTTTTAGCTCAAGAAGTTAATAATCCTGAAAATTTTGGAGTTTTGGAATTGATAGGAACAAAAGTTAAGAATATTGTTGAAAAGCCTCAGAAATATTTCTCAAACTTAGCAAATTGTGCTTTGTATGTTTTGGATGAAAAGATTTTTCCTTTAATTGAGAATTTAAAGAAGTCTAAGAGGGGCGAATATGAAATTACTGATAGTATCAAAGAGTTAGCAAAAAAAGAAGATATTAATTATGTTAAGGCTAAACAGTGGACATCAATTGGTTATCCTGAAGATTTGTTTAAGTTTAAAGAATTGATTGGTATTAAAGGAAATGCAATTGGTGAAGATTGTGTAATTGAAGGAGAAGTTGAAAACTCAATAATAATGGATAATGTTAAAATAGCTAAAGGTTCTATTGTTAAAAATTCTATTATTGGTGATAATGTTATTTTTAATGGTAAAATAGAATCAGATAGTAAGTTAGGTGCAATTATAGCTGATGATTGTAAACTTGAAGGCGTTACTATTCAACCAGGTGTTAAGATATGGCCTGGAAAAAATATTAAAGATAAAGATATTAAAGAGGATGTAGAATGAATCAATTATTAATCTTAATCTTATTAACTTTAACACCGGCTTTAGAATTAAGAGCAAGTATACCATACGGTATATTAACTGGAATGAATTGGGTTCCTGTTTTTGTTATTGCTGTTGTTGTTAATATTATTTTAGGCATAGTTTTGTATTTTGTATTTGATTTTTGTGTAAAATTATTTACAAGAATTAAAACAGTTAATAAATTTTATAAAAAGTATGTTGGATATACACAAAAAAAGATTCATAAAACCGTTGAAAAGTATGGAGAGTGGGCAGTTGCAATATTTATTGGTATACCTTTACCAGGATCAGGAGTTTATTCAGGAGCTTTAGCTGCTTATTTGATTGGGATGAGTAAGAAAAGGTTTGCAATTGCTTGTATTGCTGGAGTATTGATTGCAGGTATAATTGTCACCACAGTAATGTTATCAGGGTCTGAGGTATTTAATATTTTTATAAAATGATCAGTCAACTAGAAAGACGTAGGCAATTTATTCACATGTTATCTGGAGTTGTGTTAGGTTTATTATTATACTTAGGTATATTAAATAAGATTACTGCTCCAATTCTATTCTTAATTGGTTCATTAATTTGTTGGAGATGCAAACAAAATAGGATCCCTGTTATTTATTCATTTTTAAGATATTTTGAACGTGAAAAGGATCTTGAAAAGTTTCCAGGTAAGGGTGCATTATTTTTTCTTGGTGGCGCTACATTAGTAATTTTATTATTTCCTAAAGATATTGCTTTGGCATCTATTTTGATACTTGCTTTTGGAGATTCTGTTAGTCATTTAGTTGGTAGGTATGGGAGTATAAAACATCCGTTTAATAGTAAAAAATATGTTGAAGGTTCTGTAGCTGGGGCAGTTGTTGCTTTTATTGCTGCTTTTGTTATACTAAACAATCCTATTGAAGCTGGCTTAGCTGCTGTATTAGCTATGTTTGTTGAAGGGTTAAATATTGAATTATGGGAGAAAAAAGTTGATGATAATCTTCTTGTTCCGTTAGTTTCTGGAGTAGTAATCTGGGTTTTGAGATTTTTCTTATAAATTATATAGATTATAAAATATAACAGTTAGGTTTATAAATGAATACAGGATTCTTTAATGTAGAGAACATATATTATGTAAGATATAGGTTCTTGTTCTAGGGATCTTTAAAAATGAATTCGATAACAAAAAAACTTGCTAGTGTGCTGGGGTTTGTCCCAGATATTGGAATAGATTTTGTTAGTTTAACTGCTAGTTATAATGAAGCTACTAGAATGGCAGCTGAAATGGATAGTGTTGATGAGATTCTTGGAAAAATTGATGCTCAAACAGAAAGATTAGCTAATATTGGTCTACAATTACCAGATGTTGAAACTATTAATCTAGAGGTTGCAGAACTTGAAGCTACTCTTAATCATCCAGAATTAAGGGTTCACACTAATACAAGGTCAGATGATGCTATAGCAACAGATTGTACCATTGATAAAGATGTTTATGGATTAGTCCAGATTTTGGCATATCATTCAGCTTTTAATCCAGAAAGTCCACATATAAAAGCGCAATATGCAGGAAATGACAGAGTTTTAGATGGTTTAAGATATGAGGCAAGTCTTTTTGGGGAAGCTGCTGAGATATTACAAAGAAGGTATGCATCAATGCAGGGAGAAGGAACATATAAAACTGCTGTTGAACATATCATTATAAGTATAATTGAGAAAAATATTGAAAGGCATGGAACTGAAACAGATGCCCTTGTTGATTCTATAAATCAAATTGATGATGAAGTGATTACTGGTCGTGATGGAAGTGTAATTTCTAATGGTAATCTAAAAAGAGGTATACATAGAGCTTCAGGTGAAATATTAAATGGATTGTATACAGTAAGAGCTGCTTTGTATGATAAAGGAAATTATAATTTTAATAATCCAACTGCTGCATTAAGCAGATTAGGAACTGCATTAAAAAATGTTAATGAAGACCTTGTTGATAATATGTTAGGTTCTTTGCAGTCTGAACATGGAATTTTAGCAAGAGAAGCATTTGAAAGACAAGTACTTGATGCACGTAAATTACAAGCTGCATTAATGTTACATCCTAGTAATTATCATAAACAATAATTCTTATAAATTTATAAAATGGAAACTGGAACTATAGAAACTGGAAAAGAAGAAGAAGAAGGCTGGAGAATGCCTACAATGGCTCAGCCAGAGTTAGCTACATTAGTTGATGGTGCAATGAAAGGTGCTGTAATAAAGGTTGCAGATGGTTCAACTTTACTTTATGCTGTTAGAAGCTTTACTCCAGGATATGAAGTACATAATAAAGATTGTACAAAAAGTCTAGTTAATGGACCTACACAAGTTTTCTCACATTATTCAAATGTAACAGAAGAAGGTATTGAAGTTCCTGTTGCTATAATGTATAAAGGTAAATTAATGTTATGCAATGATTTTGACCAGCACATGCATCTTCTAGCAAGAGAAGTTAAAGATGAAAATGGACAACCAAGTCATGAAATGTATCTTGAAGGAAAAGCAAATGTTTTAGCGTTAATGGCAGATAGATTAGATCACCATTTACCATATTTTGGTGAGATGCCAAAAGAATTTCAAAGCAAAAATTACCATGAAGAGATTGTTACATTAGGAGAATTAGTGAAAAAAAGTGGTGATTTTAGAGAACTTTTAATTTTTAATGAAGATTTAGATTTATTTTATGGACATAATTCTAATCCAGTTGATCCTATAAGATCACAACATAGAGAAACTTTATAAACAATAATTCCTTTTAACTTGCAAAATGATTGATAACCTAAAAGAAACGAATTTTGAAGATGTTCTAGGTCAAGAACTAGTTAAGAAAGAGTTAAAATCTGCCCTTATTATGAACAGGCATATTATTATTGTTGGACCTCCAGGTATTGGTAAAACAACTTTAGCAAGAAATATTGCTAGATTATTGCCTGAGATTGAAGTAGTTATGGGATGTGAATTTAATTGTTCACCTAAAAATCCTGTTTGTCCTGAGTGTAAATCTAAAAAAGATTTGAAAAAAATTAAGATTAAAGGGGAAGAAAGGTTTATTAGAATTCAGGGTTCACCTGATTTAACTGCTGAAGATTTACTCGGAGATATTGATCCAATTAAAGCTTTAAAATCTGGTCCATTGAGCTTAGAAGCGTTTACACCAGGTAAGATATTTAAAGCTAATAATGGGATACTTTTCTTTGATGAAGTTAATAGATGTCCTGAAAAGCTTCAAAACGCTTTACTACAAGTATTACAAGAAGGTAAGGCAACACTTGGAAGTTATGATGTTGATATTCCTGCTAATTTTATTTTTATCGGAACAATGAATCCTGAGGATTTCTCAACTGAAAGGTTATCAGATGTTTTTGTTGACAGGTTTGATTTTGTTTACATGGGTTACCCTCAATCATTGGATATTGAAAGAGAAATTGTAAAGAAACAAGGTAAAAAAATTGAAGTTGATTTTCCAGAAAATTTACTTGATTTGTCAATTACTTTTATTCGTGAGTTAAGAGATAATGATAATCTTGAAAAACATCCATCTGTAAGAGCTAGTTTAGGTTTATATGAACGTGCACAAAGTAATTGTTTGCTGGATGGTAGAAAAAAAGTTAATTTTAAGGATATTAAAGATGCAGTTGTTTCTGTTGTATCACACAGAATTAAATTAAAACCTTCTGTTAAATATATAGAAAATCCTAAAAATTTCATAGTTAAAGAGTTTTCTAAACACCTTGATGAGCATGAAGAAAAAGGCGGTGACGGGTAACACCGATCCTGTTGATGCAACAATTACAGAAGAGATTGAAGAACTTTCAGGCAAGTTAGCAAAACAAAGTGAAGAAGATAAATTAATGAGTTCTGTTCTAGAAAATGATAAGAAAACAGTTGATCAAGGTAATCTTATCAAAGATGCAATAAATAAGGGGCTTGGTAGTTTTACACCAGACTTGATGTTTGAACAATTAGTTAATAATTATTCTGTTGCTAAAAAGATATTTGGACCAACTATAATTAGACAATTAACAAGTTATGATTCATCCTATTGTGAAAAGAATATTAGAATTCCTGAGTTTCAAAAAGAGTTGAAGAGTAATATTGCAAGTAATATTGATTCGCTTAAAGAAAATAAGTTATTAGGAAAAGGTGGAGAAATAACTGATACAGGTATTAAACTTGCTTCAATGGTTTTGTACACACAAGAACTTGATAAATTAGTTGCAAAAGGTATAACTGGAGATAAAATTCATAAAAAAACTTTTATGTATGGTGATAAGCAGGATGTTAAAGATTATAAAAAAGGTGATAGGTATAGAGACCTTGCCATTAAAAAATCTATAAAATTGGCCTTAAGACGAGGCACTTCTTTAGATAAATCAAATTTAAAAACTTTTGAAAGGCAAAGTAAAGGTCAAATTTATCTTGTATATGCATTAGACGCGTCAGGTTCAATGAAAGGTGATAAATTGGATACATCAAAGAAAGCTGGTGTGGCTCTTGCTTTTAAAGCAATAGAAGAAAAGGATAAAGTTGGATTACTTGTTTTTGGTGCTGACATAAAAGAAGAAGTTAAGCCAACATTAGATTTTAATTTATTATTGGATAAAATAACAAGGATTACTGCATCAAAAGAAACAGATATTGCCAAAACAATTAAACAATCTATTCAATTATTTCCAAACAAAGATGTTACTAAACATTTAATATTAATAACAGATGCTGTGCCGACTGTAGGAAAGGAACCTGAAAAAGAGACTTTAGAAGCTGTAAGCCAAGTAAGAAGTCATGATATAACTGTTTCTTTGATTGGTATTGGTTTAGATAATGAAGGTAAGAAGTTAGCTGAAAAGATTACTGAGTTAGGTGAAGGTAAACTTTATTTAACTAAAACTCTTAAAGATGTTGACCAGATTGTTCTAGAAGATTATTATAGTGTTAGATAAAATAACTAAATCTTTTTAAATTGATTTTTAATTAGATTATAATATGCCAGAATATAATATTACTGAATCAACAAATACAGAACCTTTACTTGTTCAAAAAGTTGGAACTAATTATGCACTTGAAGTAGCTAAAGGTTTTAGAGGATTAGGTGAACGTAAGTATAATGATATTAGTTTAGCTTTTCGAGTGGGAGATGATGAAAGCTTCTATAGAGTGTATGGAAATTCTATAGATGATCATCAAGGATGGAGGAAAATTCTTAATGATGAAGGGCTGATTGTTATGGCGCGTGATACATTATGTGAACTTACAGAAAGACGATTAGAAGAAAGAGCTGACAATACTGTAATGGCTCAACATCCTGATTATTGTACAATTGCCCAACTTGCAACTTATGGAATAGAGCATGCAGGAGATCTTGGACTTACAGAAACAGAAGTAAAGCGATTGGCTGTTTTACAAAAGAGGGCTAATAAAATTGCTGAGTTAATTCAACATTCATATCCTGATTTGTCAAGTGTTTTAGAAAACTTTGGAACTGTAGAACAGGTTATAGTTTATGGAAGAAAAGTTCATGGAAAAAGGGTTACTGATGAAAAGAATATGAGGAGTCTTGCAAATATTATTGGAAATCAAAGAATTATTTTCTTTGCTAGTAGTTTTTAATTAATTTTAAATATAACCTATGGGTTTTTTGTAATATGAAAATATTAGCAATAACAGATATGCATGGTTCTTCTAAAGCTTTTAAAGAACTTAAAAATAAATCTCCTAAAGCAGATTTAATCATAAATGCAGGGGATTTCTCTATTTTTGAACAGAAAATGGATGAGTTTTTTGAAAAGATGAGTAAGTTAAAGAAACCTTTATTGTTGATACATGGAAATCATGAGATGGAAGAAGATTGTGTACAAGCAGAATTGTTTGAAAGTATTGAATTCATACATAAAAAGGAGCATATTATTGATAATTATTTATTTCTTGGTTGGGGTGGAGGCGGTTTTTCAAGAATAGAAAAAGAGTTTGAAAAACAAGCTGAAAAATGGTTAAAGAAAATTAAAAAAATTAAACCTGAAAAGTTAATTTTAATAACTCACGCACCACCTTACAATACAAAACTTGATTTAGTTTATGGGGAACATGCAGGTAATAAATCAATTAAAAAATTTGTAATAAAAGCAAAGCCAGATTTAGTAATTTGCGGACATTTACATGAAAATTCTGGTGTTGAACATAAAATTGGGAAGACTTTGATAATTAATCCCGGACCTTATGGTAAATTTATTGAATTATAACTATCTTTAAATAAAATAAGTTATTCTAGGTTTAATATGCCAAAACAACAATATTCATATACCACAGATAGCGGTTCAATATATGTTTTAACAGAACATTGGTCTGAAGTTGGCAAAGGTGTAGAATCAAATGGAGTAGAATCAAAGCTAGTTAATATTACTGGTGTTAAAAGAAAAGATGGGCAAGAAAAAGTCCTTGCACGTGCAGCTTATGTTTCTGGAGAGACTGTTAATCATTTATGCGATTTGGTTGATGCTGATAAAAGTACTAATCATGTTATAACTGAAGCAAGAAGAAGACAGTTAAGAGAAACTGGTGGTTATGTTGTATATATAGAGAATTTAGATGATCTTGAACTTGGAATGAGTGGCGAAATAAATAAAAGAGATCCCACATTTTAAAATATAAATTCTAATTTTTAGTAAAACATTTAAACTACTAATTTAATTTTTTACTTATGTCAGCATGGATTTATGCAATAATAAGTGTAGTAATAATATCTTTAGTTTCTATATTAGGTATATTTACTATTTACTTAACAAAAAAGCACATGAGTAAACTATTATTATTCTTAGTTAGCTTATCAACAGGTACATTGTTTGGTGGAGCGTTTTTACATTTGTTACCTGAAGCTTTTGAAAAACTAGGACTAGGCATAGAAGTAGGAATTTACTTGTTAACAGGAATATTAACTTTCTTTGTTTTAGAGAAATTTATACATTGGAGACATTGTCATGTTCCTACATCCAAATCTCATCCACACCCTTTTGCTTATATGAACTTAGTAGGTGATGCCCTTCATAATTTAATTGATGGGTTAATTATTGGAACAACATACTTAGTTAGTATACCTTTAGGTATTACAACTTCTTTAGCTGTTCTTTTTCATGAGATACCACAAGAGATTGGTGATTTTGGAGTATTAATACATGGTGGTTTTAAGAAAACAAAAGCTTTATTTTTTAATTTTCTAACAGCAACTACTGCTATATTAGGAGCAATTCTTGGACTTTGGTTAGGAAGTGCTTTAGATTTCTTTGTTGTATTTATTGTCCCTTTTACAGCTGGAGGATTTATTTATATTGCTGGTTCTGATCTTATACCTGAATTACATAAAGAAAGTAAACCTTCTAGGTCATTATTGCAATTTATTGGAATTATTATTGGAATTGGAATAATGGTTATTATGATTTAAAGTTGTAATTTAACACAAAATAATAGAAGCATTTAAAAAGGAAACTTGTTTATCCTTTGTTAATAGTTAGTTTTGTAAGACTAACAACGAGGAAATCAAAAATGAAAGGAACAGTAAAATTTTTTAACGAAAGTAAAGGATTTGGGTTTTTAAAAGGAGATGACGGAACTGAGTATTTTGTTCACCAAAGTGGATTAACAGAAGGTCTAACTCTAAACGAAAATGACGCAGTAAGCTTCGATGTTGAAGATGGCGACAGAGGCCCAAAAGCAGTTAATGTTACTAAAGATACTGAAGCAGATAATTCAGAAGCAGCAGAATAATCATATAGCTTTAAAATTTAGTTAATATAATTCTTTATTTATTTTTTTAATTTTTTTCCAATTGTCTTATTATCAAATATGTCTATGTTAGTTTCAAGAACATAAAGTGATGTTGATTTTGGGATATATGAAGGACATTTCTCAGTTTTACACGGTTGTGCATGCAATACATCAACAACATTCATTTCTGAATCAATAAATACCATATCTAAAGGTATTAATGTATTCTTCATCCAGAAACTATGTTTAGATTCGCTCTCAAAGATAAATAGCATACCACAATCGTCACATAAGCTTTCTCTATACATTAACCCTTTACTTCTTTCTAATGGAGAGTCTGCAATCTCAACAGAGATTTTATGGTCATCAAGAATAACATAGTTAGAAGTACAGCCAATAATTAAAATTAAAGATAAAAAAATAAATTGTTTCATACAAATTTAAATTAGTTTGCTGATATTTAAATATTGGGTTATGCAGCAATATCCATAACTAAAACATCTTCAACTAGCTTACCATAGTCTATTGCACCTGAACTGGATTTAGCATAAGAAAATATTGATTTCCCATATTTTGGTGCTTCTTTTAGTTTAGAATTTATTCTTATAGGGTAAGATAACAGTTGAGTATATTCATTTTGCATGTCTGTAAGTGTTTCACAACAAATCTTATTACGTTTATCAAAAAGTGTAGGAATGATCTTAGTAATCTTAATATCATGTTCGTAGTTCTTCCTAATATGTGTAATAAACTCTTCCATTCTTTTGAGGCCGTCAAATGCTAAATAATCTGTTGATACTGGAATAAAAGCTTCTTTACAAAATGCTAAAGCGTTTTGATTTAATAGTCCTAATGATGGTGGACAATCAAAAATAATAAAGTCATAAGATTTTAATTTGGCAAAAATATCCTTTAATAATTGAATAGAATCATCTTGTCTTGAAAGATAATATTCTATTTTTGCTAAGTTTTCTTTAGAAGCAATAACATCAAAATTTTTAGCAACATTTGAAATGCAACTTAGGATATCCTGTCTCCCAGTCATTGCATCATAAATATCATATTCTGATTGAAGTTTTAGTGCTGTGTCGATATTTCCCTGAGGGTCTAAGTCGACAAGTAGTACATTTTTGTCTTTTCTTGATAATCCTGCTGCAAGGTTAATTGCGGTTGTAGTTTTGCCAACACCGCCTTTTTGATTGATAACACATATAGATCTTATTAGTTTACTTTCCTCTTCCATAATAAAAAACCTCCTTTATTACTAATAATGGGTTAAGAAATGATTTATAAATTCATCGGGTAGTAAAATATATAGGTTTTAGAAATCAAAAATACAAAAGAATTTTTGGTCATAAAATTTGAGTAAGGTTATAACAAATTTTAGAAATCAAAAATATTTAGAAATTAAAAATCTTCACTATCGTCAGGACTTTCAGGTGCTTTTGGAATTTCTTTGTTAACTGGTTCGTCTTTTGCTGGTACTTTTGGTACTTCTATCTTTTCTTTAATTAGCTTTTTTTCTTCTTTAGCTTTTTTAGGCTCTTCAGGTTCTTCAACAATTTTTATGCCTGCTAACATTTTCTCAGCTTTATCAGCTTTTTTTCCAACAACAAGAGACATTTCTCGAATATCACAAACTCTTAAAGGATAAGTGTTCTTAAGTTTATTCTTAAGTTCTTTTTGGAATTTTTTATAAATTAAAGCATCAATAACTCCTTCATAATTAGTTTTCTTAACTAAACTTCTTAAACTGATTTCAGCTTGGTTTGAGAGGCCTCTTAAAGATGAACCTTTTGTTTTAGCACGAGTTATGATTAAAGGCTTAATTCTTATGATTTTGTTATCTTTTGTCTTACATACAAAAGAACTATCAATTTTGTTTCTACCACGTCTTGCTAATCTTTTTATTGATGCTGGTACTAATTTATAGCTAACAACTCTAGTATATGCCTTATCTTCTTTAATTTCATCAACCACAAGGCCAACTTTAGTATTTTGCTTTTTAGGATCATTAGTAAGACTCATTAAATTAACTTGCATAGACTTATTTTTCATAGTACCTGACTCATAAACATAAGTCTGACCGATAACTCTGCTACCAAATGATTTTGGTGCTATTAAATCAAGCCATTTCTTCTTTTTAATTTTGCTACTTCTTCCTTCTGCCATTTTAACGATATTTTATGTTTTACTTTGTGAATTAGCGACCGTTTATAAATATTACTGTCTAGATAATATAAATTTGTTATTATACGTCTAAATTAACTACTTCTTTAGCATGTTCTTTAATAAAATCACGCCTTGCCTCTACTTGATCACCCATTAAGATTGTAAATGTTTTATCTGCCTCAACAGCATCTTCAATTGTAACTTGTAAAAGTGTTCTATGTTTTGGATCCATAGTAGTATCCCATAACTGAAGAGGGTTCATTTCTCCTAAACCTTTGTAACGTTGAATATTAACAGCATCTTTACCAAGCTCATTAAGTAAAATTTTAAGTTTTTCATCATTATAGACATAAGTTTCACTTTTACCTTTTTTAACTTTGTATAAAGGTGGTTGAGCAATGTAAATGTAACCTGCCTCAATTACTGGTCGCAAATATCTAAAAAAGAATGTTAATAATAAAGTTCTAATATGGCTTCCATCTACATCCGCATCTGTTGTTATGATGATTTTATGGTATCTTGCTTTTGATATATCAAATTCTTCAGCAATACTTGTACCAATAGCAGTAATTAATGTTGTGATCTCATTATTATTGAAGATTTTGCTTAATCTTGCTTTTTCTACATTTAGAATTTTACCTTTTAATGGTAAGATTGCTTGGAATGCTCTATCTCGACCAGATTTACAAGAACCTCCTGCTGAGTCTCCTTCTACAATAAATAATTCAGATTTAGCTGGATCCCGTTCTTGACAATCTGTTAGTTTTCCAGGTAAAGAACTGCTACCTAAAACACCTTTTCTTCTGGTAAGTTCACGAGCTTTTCTTGCTGCTTCTCTAGCACGAGCGGCGTTTAAAGCTTTGTCAACAATAGTTCTTGCAATAGCTGGGTTTTCTGCTAAAAATGTTCCAAATTTCTCAGATACTACACTTGAAACAATACCTTTAATCTCAGAATTTCCAAGTTTTGTTTTAGTTTGACCTTCAAATTGTGGTTCAGGTAATTTAATAGAAATAACTGCTGAAAGACCCTCTTTTACATCTTCACTTGAAAGTTTTGCATCGCCATTTGAGGTATCTGCATAACTGTTTAATGTTCTTGTTAAAGCAGATTTAAAGCCAACTAAGTGTGTACCGCCCTCTATAGTGTTGATATCATTTGCAAAAGAGTAAACATTTTCTTGGTAACCGTCGTTATATTGTAATGCAATTTCTACAACTGTATCATCTTTTTCTTTTTCAAAATAAACAGGTTCATGTAATGCATTCTTATTTTGGTTCATATATTCAACAAATTCAATGATTCCGCCAGTATATTCAAACTCATGTTTTTTATCATTTCTTTGATCGTCAATTGTAATACGAAGACCTTTGTTTAGAAAAGCAAGTTCTCTAAGTCTTGCTGATAAAGTATCAAAGTGAAATTCTGTTGTGTCAAAAATGGTTTCATCAGGAGTAAATGTTATTGTAGTGCCTGTTTCTGTTGTGTCACCAGTAATTTCCACTTCTGAAGTTGGATTTCCACGTTCAAAAGTTTGCTTATGGATCTTACCATTTCTTTTAACTTCTGCAATTAATAATTTTGATAGTGCGTTTGTTACTGAAATACCAACACCATGCAATCCACCTGAAACTTTGTAAGCAGATTTTTCAAATTTTCCACCTGCATGAAGTTTTGTCATTACAACTGTTAAAGCAGAAATACCCAAGCCCTCATGTACGTCAGTTGGAATACCTCTCCCATCATCTGTTACAGTAACTGAACCGTCTTTGTTTATAACAACTGAGATATTTTTACAATGGCCAGCCATTGCTTCATCTATAGAATTATCTACTACTTCGTATACAAGATGGTGGAGCCCTCTTAAGCTTGTTGAGCCTATATACATGCCAGGTCTTTTTCTAACTGCTTCTAGACCTTCCATTACTTTTATAGATCCTGCACCATAATTTTGTTCTTCAACCATATTCTACCCACTATTTTCTTTGTTTTTTTAGATATATAAAAAATTACGTTTTACCGTCGAGGATTTAGCTCTTTTTCTAACTATTTTGAATGTGTTTGCATTTATAAAGGTTTCGCTTATCTATTATGTATTTTTTAGCAACATTTATATATTAAAATGATAAAAATAAGTATATGCACACAGGCTTTAAGAAGTTACATCAAAGTATAAGGAAAAAGAAAACTTGGTATGTTGTAGCAATTATTGTCTCGTTAATTGCTATTTTAGCGTTTGTTGGTTCAGCTGCCTTAGCCACAATGTTCTTACCTAAACAGTCTTTCTTGTCGACATATGTTATGGTTAGTATATTATCAGCTATTTTAGGCGGTTTAACAATACATTTTATCAAGAATATAACTGAAGACAAGAAAGCTATAGTTATTGCTGGTACGATTGTATCAGGTTTGGCAGCTATATTGATTGGAGTATATCTAAGAATAATTAATATGATTGCATCAATTTCTTTGGACGCGGGATTTGCACCATTGTTCAAGAATGTTCCTAACGGATTAATAACTGGATTATTGATTATTGTTTTTTATAATTTGTTTTTTGTAATTACAATCTTTAAGAAAAATAAAGGTGAAATTAAAGACCTTTGGATATATTTGATTGGGTTGGCTGGGTTCTTATTATTATATTTTATTTTACCAGGAATGCTTATTTCTGTTTAGGAACACAATTTAATTCACCAGACAGTAGTTACAAAAAGGCAAGGTTTATATATTAGTGCCTACTAATTAACTGATATGTTAGATGGAATTGTGGGTAGATCTTATAGAAGATTAACAGCACCTATAACTAAAAAGAAAGTTGGGAAAGCTGCTAGAGCTACTCTAGAAACAGTAATTGAAACTACTAAACATGCAATATCTGCTGCTAATCCTATTAAAGATATAAAAAACACTTACACTGCTGCTAAGAATATATGGAATAATAAACCAACTTGGGAAAAGTATAAAGCAAACTTAAAAGAAGGTAAATTTCTAGGTGAAGGCAATCTCGCAACTTTAATGTTTAACACAGGTATAGTTGCAACTGGTATGTATGTTCCTTTATTAGTTACAAGGGCGGCTATTGGTGGTGGAGCATATCTTGGAAAAGAAGCTGTTAGTCATGATGCAACTAGAGGAAAAGTTGCTGGTCTGGTTGATATGTTGAGTGTTGTTCCTGCAGCTGCTGGCAGCATGATTGGTGTACCTTATCAAACTACAAGAAATGCACTTAGTAAAGATAAAACGGATAAATTCTTGAGAAAATTAAAAGATGATCAATATTTCAAAGAAAAAGTTTTCCCTATAGCATTAGATGCTGCAATTGGTATGAAAGGTTATGGAACAATAGTTGGAGCTAAATATGGTGCAAAGATTGGTGGAAAATTAGCTGAAGAAATTGAAGCTAATACCAAATGGAACCCAATTAAATATACAGCAGGAATTGTTGGAGCAGGCCTTGGAATAGTTAGTAATTTCTTCGGAGATGTATTGTCTGCATTAGTGTTTAAACAAGGTGTCCAAAATGTACAAGGAGATGTTGTTGCAGCTTGTAAGGGCGAGTATAATGATGAGGCTGTTGGAGCTGTAAAATATGTTAAAGATGGTGAAATGGTTGAAGATGTTAAAAATTATTTTGCAAGTCATAATTATCTAAAAGATGCTAGTAGAGCAGCAACTTTTGTTGGAAATGGGGTTTTAGATTTTGCAAAAAATGTTGCTAATAAAGGATTAGACTCTGCTAAATATGTTTTTTGTGGAGATCTTAAAGATGATGTTGTTAATAGTTACAAATACACATTCAAAGGTGGATTAGAAGGGGATGTTAAAGAGGGATATGATTATGTAACAAGTGTTGAGCCGTTAAAAGATTTAGCAGCTATTGCTGGTAATTTTGGAATGAAAGTTGCAACAGATGTTGGCGAACTAGTTGGAATTAACCCAGAAGAAAGATATGCAGTTGTTGTTGCTGGATTTGATTGGGATGAAAAATGTGGAATATTTGGAACGTCTAGTAGACCAAACCCACAATGGTTTATGAATGAAACTTGTAAAGCATATACTGATTTACTTGAAATGGGATTTAAACCTGAAAATATTAGGGTTCTGTCACCAGATGAAGCTCCGCGTGATACATCATATTTTAAAGCTACTGCTGGATATAATCAGTTTAGAGCTGCTTTAGATGATGGAAGTTATAATCACGATGCAACTCGTGCTAATGTTACTAAAACATTAGAAGATATGGCAAGAAAAGTTGATGGAAATGATGTTTTTGTAATGTATGCTGGAACACACGGTAATACCAATTTTAATGGCGATAGTTATATCAGTTTAGATAATGGAAATCAAAGGATGAACTGGAAAGAATTGAAAAAAGCGTCTGATGGTATTGATGCTGGTAGAGAGATTTATGTTGTTGATGCATGCCATAGTGGAGATTTTACAGGACTTGCTGATGAAACACATGAAGAATCAGTTGCAGCATCAAAAGATTCCCAAGTTGCGTACTCAGATACTTATGGGGACTCTTTTGCAAGATATTTTATTACTGAACTTAAAAAAATTGGTCTTTCAAGAGATATGCCAGACAGTGCAATAAAAAGTGCTGCTGATATTGCAATGAATAGATTCAAAAGAGGTAACTTTGCTGCACGTAATCAAATTGCACAGTATGGTTCAGGTGGAACTGTACAACAAGTTGCTTAAGTAAACTCCATTAATTTCTTTAAACTTTTTTCTTTAATTTCTCCTGTCTCAGAATCAAGTTTAATGTTTAAAGTGTTAAATGTCTGTGTTAAGAAAGTAATGTTAAATACCTGGCCCACTTCAAGATGTTGAATTATCGCAAATTTCTTAATTGGTGTGTCTTGTGGATATTCTTGTTTTTGTAGATTTTCTGCTTTTTGCATTGCATCATCTAAAGAAAGTTTAATTTTAGATAATTCTAAAGGTTCAAGCTTTTTTTTGTTCTCTTGTAAAACTTTTGCTTCTGGTATTATAGTAATTTCATCAGCAATAACAAAAGTTGTTATTGTTCCATCCTTGTTATAATATCCAAGTTGGGGTTCATCTTTACCAAACATCTTAAAGAAATGTGCAAGATATGAGTCTTGGTGTGTGTTTTTCCATTCTTTGTATTCTTTACTGTTTTCTAGTTTTTCAAGGTATTTAGTTATCATTTAGATTATGAAAATATCAATATTTAAATAATTATTAGTTACTCTAGCATATATGTTAACAGAACTTCGTAAAAAAGACTTAGAAAAGCAAGGCTATAGGATTGTTGGAAATCATAGTGCTATTAAAGTATGTTATTGGAATAAGAAATGTATTAGAGATAAAGGGGTTTGTTACAAAAACACATTTTACGGAATTGAAAGCCATAGATGTGTTCAAATGACGCCTGCTTTTGTGTGTAGTCAAAGGTGTGTATGGTGTTGGAGAGATATAGATTTTACTTCTGCTAAATGGGATGGCCCAATTGATGAACCAAAAGATATAGTAGAAGGATGTATTGAAGCACATAAGAAGTATATACAAGGATTTAAGTCAGGTGGTGATGAAAAACTGTTTAATGAAGCTATGAATCCTAAACATTTTGCAATTTCTTTATCTGGAGAACCTACATTTTATCCAAGATTGCCTGAATTGATTAAAGAAATAAAAGTTAGAGATATGACTGCGTTCTTGGTTACAAATGGAACAAATCCAGACATGATAAAAAAATTGTTAGATGAACAACCCACCCAATTGTATATTACTTTACCTGCACCTGATGAAAAAGAGTATATTAAAGCTTGTAGTCCTTTGATTAAAGATGGTTGGAGTAAGATACTAGAAAGTTTATCTTTATTGAACAAATTTGATAGAAATGTAATAAGATTAACATTAGTTAAAGGTGTTAATATGAATAATATTGAAGAATATGCTAAATTGATTAAAAAGTATAATCCAATGTTTGTTGAAGTTAAAGCTTATGTATGGGTTGGACATTCAAAAGAACGGCTAGAGATAAAGAATATGCCAATACATGAAGAAATAATCGAATTTGCTAATAAATTAGCTGAATTATCAAGATATAATGTTATTGATGAGAAAAAAGAGAGTAGAGTTGTTTTGTTAAGTAATAAAAATAAAGAAATAAAAAAAGCTTTAAGCTTTTCCTAAAATTCTAAAAACTTTTGTGCCGCATGTACCACATGTACCTTTTGCTGCTTTCATACCATTCTTCATTACTACTTCTTCTGGATCTTTTATTTCAACTTGTGCTTTACATTTCATGCATCTTCCTTCTACCATTTTATATTCCACCTCGCTTTGAATATTACGCGTTTTATACTATACAGGCCTATTTTATATATAAATCTTTGCCAAAAATAGCTTAATCATTTATAACTTAGTAGTTACTATATCAATTAGTTGCTTAATATCTTTAATAACATAATCTGCATTTATACGCTTTGTTTTAGGGTTCCCATACTTAGCAAAACAAGTGTTTATACCTAGCTTAGAAGCACCATTAATGTCTCTTTCTGGTCTATCACCAACCATAAGACATTGTTCAGGTTTAAGATTTAGTTCTTTTAATGCTTTTCTAAAAGGTAAATTACTTGGTTTTAAGTGTTTAGTATCTTCATATGTAACAACAACATCAAAAAAATCGCTAAGACGCATTGCAGCTAAGCGTAGCCAGGCTTTTAAGCGTGGTGCATCTGTTACAATAGCAAGTTTAATACCTAAGCTCTTAAGTTTTAGTAAAACATAGCTAGTATGAGGATAAGGTTCTAGAAAACCAACCCTTACTCTCCGATATGCAACTACACCATTAGCTAGTATCCTATAATCAACTTTACCTTGAACTTGTTTAAGAAATCTTTGAAAGATTTTATGATCTTCCATACCATGTTTATCAAATAATTCATAGATTGTTTTAAGTGCTCTTTTTTTTTCTATCTTTAGGCCAGCATCTATCATACCAGCAACTGCTGCTTCACAAGTATGTTTCTTCATATTTGAATAATCTATCAAAGTATTGTCAAGATCAAATAGTACTGCTTTTATCATGATAAATAAATAAGAAGAGTAGTATAAATAAGTTTCTAAATCCAGTTAATCTTACTTTCTTTTCTAGGTAAGGCGTTTTCTGGAAATTTTAAAGGATAACCTAAAGCAATAGTTGCCATAACTTTATGGGAAGCGGGAATTCCAAGCTTTTTCTTCATCTTAATACCTTTATTAAATACAATATCTGCAAAACCAATCCAACAACTTCCAATATCTAAGGATCTTGCTGCAACCATTATGTTTTGTGCTGCACAGCTACAATCTTGCAGATAAAATTGTTTGTTTGGGGCGTGAATAATGATTATTGCAGGTGCATTATAGAAAAAAAGATCTTTTTCAGTTTTTACACGTTTTTTCATTTCATTTACAGATTTCTTAACTTCTTTAATAAATGATAATGGTAAACTTAAAGTCATTAACGAATCATACCAGGATTTAATGTCGTTTGATAAACCATCTATTATTTTCTTCTTTGTAATAATTGTAAAGTTCCATGGCTGCCTATTATGCGAAGAAGGTGCGTACTGTGCTGTTTTGATCATTTGATTGATAGATTCTTTAGAAACAGATTTTTTAGTATATTTTCTAATACTTCTTCGGTTTTTTAAAGAAAAAATAGTTTTATTCATTATTTAAGAAGCAGATTCAAGCTTTTTAATTCTTTGTCTAATATTATCTATTGTTTTAGTATTATCTTGTTGATTAAGTAATGAACCACATTCAGGACACTTGAATTCAAATTCGGTTGCAGTATCAAAGTCTAACCTAGCACAGGCTTTAGTACAAATAAAGAATGCACCTTTGTTTTCTTCTTCTTTGTTTAGTTGTTCTTTTAACTTGTCCAGATTCTCGATCTTCATTTTATTAATTAATTCCTGAATTCTTTTCTTATTAAAAGTCCAATATGATATGTACCATCCTTTTTGCCTATCTTTCTTTCTAATATAAGTTGCTACATTATGATTATTTAATCTATAAAGTATATTTCTTGTAGTTTGCATGTCAAGTTTTGTCTTTTCAGCTATAATAAACTCAGAAATATTCTTTTTCTCTTTTAGAAATTCAACTATAGGAAGAGCATCTTCACCTATAACTTTCGCTATAGTCTCATGTATCTTTTTATTTGTTATTGCCATTTTACACTCCTTACTCATCTGACACCCCATCAGATAGGTCTCCCTCACCTTTTGTCCATGAAGACAATAAAAGAAAGACCGGTTATATAATATATATAAAACTACTACTATATAAATCTTTCGGTTTTGTACTACTAAAAAGAGGTACTAGTGCTTTCTTTTATAGTAGGCAGCTCTGCTTGGTCTTAATTTCTCAGCGCCTTTGCCTTTTACTCTTAAACCACGAGATTTTTTACCAGCTGATGTTAAACCACGAGCAGCTCTTCCCCTTTTATCACATATCCAATTGATCTTTGGATCTGATTTAATCTGCGGATGAGCCCTATCAACCAAAATAATTTCATACCATTTATGTTTACCATCTTCTGCAACCCAATATGAGTTTAGAACAGTGGTATTAATATGCTTTTTTTGTGATCTTTCTTCAGCAATTTGTTGATAACTCTTATTTAGATCTATTCTTAATGAAGAATGTTTTGTACGTTTACCTTTTTTCCATGATTTTGGTCTACGTCTTGCAGATCTTGATACTTTTTGCCTTATAATAATAAACCCTGGTTTTGCCCTATAACCTAAAGAACGTGCTTTGTCTAAACGTGTTGGTCTTTCTATCCTTTCAGATGCCCCTTCTTTACGCCATGCAATTAATCTTGTTTTCATGACTTCAGGCATGTTTTTCTTTGGCTTTTTCCAAGCCTCTCTGATATATTTGTATACTCCCATTTTTACTTAGCCTCCATTTGTTTACTTTGTTTTAATACACTTTAAGACTTCAGGTAAGCTAATACCCACATTGTCTTAAGGTTTAGAATTAATTATTTGTTTATAAAGATGTTGGTTTTAGTATTTGTTTTTCCGATAGGATTATGTTTATTGGAACATCATGATCTTCTGCTGGAACTTTATCAAATATTTGAAAATCAAAGCATAAAGCTATTGTTTTATGACCTTTTAGGAATTTATCATAATAACCTTTACCAAAACCAACCCTGTTTCCATATTTATCAAAAGCTAAGCCTGGAACAATAACTAGATCAATATTTTCAATATTGTTAATAACTGAAGGTTCTTTAATTTTATAATTATTTTCTGAATCTAGATTTGAAAAATCTTTAATAACGGAAGCAACAATATTATCTTCTTGAACAATAGGCACTGCAACTGTTTTTTCTAGTAAAGCTTCTTTGATCATATCAAAAGTATCAACTTCATTTTCAAATGAAACATAAAAAAGAATAGATTTAGCTTTTTTGTATTCATCTGTTTGAAATAACTTAGTTTTGATTAATTCAGAATTTGTTTTAATAAAATCTTTACCTAAAGATTTTCTTTGCAATCTGATTTTTTCTCTTAAAGCTTTTTTCATTAGAATAAACCACTTATCTTACCATCTTTATCAATATCAACTTTTTCTGCGTTAGGTACAGAAGCTAGACCGGGCATAACCATTACATCACCTAGATAAACAACAACAAAGCCTGCACCGGTTGATGGAGATAATTTTTGTACAGTAATCTTAAAATCTTTTGGCCTGCCAATGAGTTTTGGGTTGTCTGATAAGGAAGCTGGAGTTTTGGCCAGACATATAGGAAGTGTTTGTAAATTTAACTTAGAAATTAATTCTAGGTCTTCTTCTGCTTGTTCTGTGTAGTTAACACCATCTGCGCCATAAATCCATTTTGCAACTTTCTCAATTTTTTCTTTAATAGAATCTTTTTCATTGTAAAGATAAGTAAAATTATTATCTTTATTTGCTAATTCAACTACTGCCTTTGCTAATTCAAGTGCACCTTCACCACCTTTAGCATGAACATCAGCTGTTAAGGCTAAAACGCCTTTTGCTTCGCAACAATCTTTGATAACGCTAATCTCTTCATCTGTATCATCTGCAAACTTGTTAATAGCTACAACTAAAGGAACATTATATTTTTGAATGTTTTCAATATGTTTTTCAAGATTGCATAAGCCTTTGGTTAAAATACCTTCACCGTGTAATTTTAAAGCTCTGACTGTTGCTACTAAAACAACTGCATTAGGTTTTAAATTTCCAATCCTACATTTAATATCAAAGAATTTTTCTGCTCCTAAGTCTGAACCAAAACCAGCTTCAGTAACTACAATATCTGATAATTTTAAGGCAATTTTTGTTGCAACTAAACTATTACAACCGTGTGCAATGTTTGCAAAAGGACCACCATGAACTAAAGCAGGTGTGTGTTCAAGAGTCTGAACAATATTTGGATTCATTGCTTGCTTTAACAAAGCTGCAACCGCCCCAGTAATCTTTAAATCTCTAAGATAAACAGGATTTCCATCATGATTGTAACAAATAATAATATTGCTTAATCTGTTTTTTAGGTCTTCATAATCAATAGATAAACAAAGTATTGCCATGATTTCAGATGCGACTGTAATCTTAAAATTGTCTTCACGTTTTGTTTCTTTTTTACTTGAAAGACCAACCAAAACTTTTCTTAAAGCTCGATCATTCATATCAAGAACACGTTTCCATGTTATTTTAGTTCCATCAAGCTTTAATTCATTGCCATGGTACATGTGATTATCAATACAAGCTGAGATTAGATTGTTAGCTGTTGTAATTGCATGAATATCACCAGTAAAGTGTAAATTAATATCTTCCATTGGTAAAACTTGAGAATAACCGCCACCTGCAGCACCGCCTTTAATACCAAAAACAGGACCTAAGCTTGGTTCACGTATACAAATTAGGGATTTTTTGTTAATTTTCCATAAAGCCTGGCCTAATCCAACTGTAGTTGTTGTTTTACCTTCTCCAGCTTTAGTTGGTGTAATTGCAGTAACCAAAACTAGTTTACCATCTGGTTTATCTTTTAATTCATCTAATAAGTTTAAAGAAATCTTAGCAATATGTTTGCCATAATAAGTTATATTTTTTAACCCAACTTTATCTGCAATCTCAGAAATATCTTTAAGTTCTACTTTTTGAGCAATCTCAATGTCAGATGCAACCATAAAGATAAGTATGGTGTTTTATTTATATGTTTTTTGTTACTTAGAACACAATCAACGAATTTTATTGATATGATCTATTCTTTTTTGAATTAATTCTTTTGTTCCAATGTCTTCCCTATGAAAAACAGGACCAATAACTGAACAAACTGCATTTTCAGCAATGGCTTGTGCATCTTCAATAGATGGTGCAATTCCAACAAAAGCAATAGCTCTAGAACGAGTCATATAAATCTCATCATCTTTTTCTTCAACTGATGCGTAATATATTTTGGCATTGCCAGGAACGTTTGAAATATCAACCTTTTGACCTTCAACAGGATTTGTTGGATAACCTTCTGGAACTGCGTATTTGCAAACAGTAGCTTCTTCTTTAAAATCTGGTTGTAATTGATCTAGGGTTCCATTAATAACTGCTTGACAAACCTCAACAAAATCGTTTTTAAGAACTGGTAGGATATTCATTGCTTCTGGATCACCAAATCTTGCATTGTATTCAATTAGTTTAACACCATCTTTAGTTATAATAAAACCGCCGTACATTACGCCTTTATATTGTACCCCTGTTTCTTTTTCAATAGCTTCTGCCATCTTTAAAGTGATGTTATGAGCATCTGAGAGGTCTTGACCAGTCATGAAAGGCAATAGCTTACCAGTTGAATATGAACCCATACCGCCGGTGTTTGGACCTTTGTCATCAACATAAGCACGTTTATGATCTTGAACTGGTGGAAAATCAAACAAATTCTTTCCATCGCATAAACTCATTAGAGAAAATTCTTGTCCAACAAGTTTTTCTTCAATAACTACAATACCATCTTTCTCAATTAGTTCTTTCGCTATCTTTAATCCTTGTTCTTTTGTATCAAAATGGTCACCTTGAACCATAACACCTTTGCCGCCTGTTAAACCATCTGGTTTGATAACAATTTCGTCAGCTGCAAATTCATTCAAACCATCTATTGATTCAAAAACTTGGAATAAAGGCATGCCAGGAACATTATATTTTTTTGTTAAAAGTCTTGTAAATGATTTTGAAGTTTCAAGTTTTGCTAATTCTTTTACAGGACCAACAGATTTAATTCCGATAGTGTCTAAAGCATCAACAACACCTTCACTTAAAGGACCTTCTGGACCGATAAATGCAAAATCAACAGCGTTTGCTTGTGCAAATGATTTAATTGATTCTAGATCATTATATTCTCCTAATTGAATATCTTCACTGAGTTTAGCAATCCCTGGATTTTTAGATTTCATATATGAATATAGAACTGGTTTTTGAATGCTATTAGCTAAAGTCTCTGCAACAACATGTGTACGAGCATCATTTCCTACAACTAATATCTTCATAATAATTAGAAATAATATGTTTTATTTATACTTTTTGGATTGAAACAAAGAATTATCTTTATTCTCTACGCCTTTTTGCTGCAGAAACCTGTTCAAGCCAGACTTCTTCTTGCAAATCTTCTCGTGGCCTGTCTTGATCATAAAATCCAACAGAATTACTAAAAAGTTGATTTGGTAAATATGGGATACCTTCACTACCTGCTTGATGGTCTAATGGTCTAGCTTGCCAATCAAAACTAGCTTCTTTTGTAACAAGATTAGCACCTACATCAGTTCCAAGTGATGCTACTACATTTTGTGCAGCAAGAATATTACTAACTTCAATACCTAAACCATCTGATACTGGTTCTCCTGATTGAGCTCCTGGATTTGATCCTTCATACATCTTAAAATAAGGTATCCATTCCTACTTTATAAAATTTAGTATTCAAAACTCTTATAAAGTAAATCGCAACCTTTATATATATTATATAAACCAGAAATATCATGGGGTGTATAAATGTCGTGTGAAGCAAAACATGAATGCGGAGTTGCTGCTGTTAGCTTAAAAAACTCTGATAAAGCATTATTCTATCTCTACAAAATTCTTCTTAATCTTCAAAATCGTGGTCAGTTAAGTGCTGGTGTAACAACATTTAATGCTAAACGTCCTCAATTAATCAATACTTATAGAAATATTGGTACAGTAAATGAAGTTTTTAGAACTAGTAATTTTGAAAAAAGTATGAATATCTTTAAGCAATATTCAGGTTCTAAAGGTATTGGGCATGTAAGATACGCTACCTGTGGAGCAAATGAAAGATCATATGCACAACCTTTTGAAAGACATCATGGAAGAAAGTATAAATGGTTTAGTTTTTGTTTTAATGGAAACTTAGCAAATTATGGTGAACTGAAAGCTGAGTTATTAAAGAAAAAAGATTATCATATGGTACTAGATAATGATACTGAAATAATAATGCATTATCTTGCAAGAGAGTTCATGGGTTCTTCTAAACCAAAAATGGATCAGGTTTTTGGAAATTTAAGCAAAAGATTTGATGGTTCGTATAATATGGCTTTTATCAACGCATTTGGAGATTTGGTTGTATCACGTGATCCATTAGGTAATAGACCTTTAGCTTATGCAATTAAAGATGGTGAACTGTTTGCTGCTTCAGAAAGTAATGCATTAGTAAATTGTGGAGCTCATAATTATAAATCATTAGATCCTGGTAAAATGATTGAAGTTGAAAATGGAAGTATTGAGATTAAACAATATGCTAAACCTGAAAGAATTGCACATTGTATGTTTGAATGGGTTTATTTTGCTAATGTTGGATCTGTTATTGATAATAAATCTGTTTATATCACGAGAACAAATTTAGGAAAAGAACTTGCTAAGCTTGAAACTGAAGATATTACTAAAGATCATATAGTTGTACCAGTACCAGATACTGCAAAAGCATCTGGAGATTCAATGGCTTATGAATTAGGAATACCTGCTAAAGAAGGTCTAATAAGAAACAGATTTGTTGGAAGAACATTTATTGAAGGTGTTTCAAGAGGGGACAAAGTTGCAAATAAATATACTGCTATTAAAGAAATATTAAAAGGTAAAAAAGTTCTTTTAGTTGATGATAGTATTGTAAGAGGTACAACAACTAAACAACTTGTAAGATATTTAAAAAATGTTGGTGGTGCAAAAGAAGTTCATGTTAGAGTTTCATGTCCAGCAATAATTGGACCTTGCTTCTATGGAATTGATATGTCAAGCATAAGTGAATTATTAGTTCCAAGTTATCTAGAAAAAAGCCATATGGCAGATGAAATTACTGAAAAAGCTTGTAAAAAAATTGCTAAAGACCTTGGCGCTGATTCTTTGATATATAACACAGTTGAAGGATTAATAAAAAGTATTGGATTACCAAAAAACAGGTTATGTTTAGCTTGTTTGAATGGAGATTATCCTACTCAATGTGGAAGAAAACTTTATTGTCAAGCTTTAAAGAATTATAGTAGTGGTAAAAAAGAAGATAAAAGAGTTTATGAAGTTTGTTGAGCCTCTTTGATTTGTTTTTCTGTCCAACCTTGTTGAATAAGTTGTTGTTGTACTGCAGGCATCTGATAACCGCGCCTAATACTATCGTTTATGTATGTGTTAATCTTAATTTTATCTTCACCTGTTAAACCTTTCTTTTTTCCAGATAGTTTAGTTACACCAGCACCAAGTAACCCAGCAACTACAAAAACAATTATCAAATATAATGCCATATTTGGTTGTGGAGCAGATAATTCAGCTACTTGTGCATTAAGACCCGCAACCTGTGTTTCTAAATCAGAATTTTCAGCTTCCAAACTTGTTAATTGTGAATTTAATACATTTATTTGAGATTTAAGGCTATCTAGCTCTTGAGTAGCTACGTCTTGAGCTGATTGTTCTGGTTCAACAACATCTGGAACATCTTGAATTTGTTCAGCTTCTGCTAAAGTAGGTTCAATTACTTGTTCTTCTCCAGTAAATTCTTTGTTTGTAATAGAATTTGCTGCATCCCTAATAGATGCATCTGAAACTGTGTAGATAATCAATTGAGTTTTATTATTTTTGTTATAGAATTTTGTTAAACCTGCTGTAAAAACACATTCGCCTTCATAATCCATTATCTCTTTAGTAATGTCATTTATGCAAGGATTTCCAATTGAAATTATGTCTTTTTCATAGATATTATCAATATCAGAAACTAATTTTCCAACCCCTGTTGCTGGTTGGTCTGTAAAGCCACTTAGATAAGTTATGATATCAAGTTGTGCGAGAACATCAGAAGATGATCCTTGATCACCAACAACAACGTAAGCAGTTATCTCGTTACCAGAGACAAAAGTCTCTTCAATCATACTTAAATCATATGCTGTTACAGATAATGCAAACAATACAAGGATAATTAAAGTAATTATTTTTTTCATGTGCAGATTAATTCTAACTTATTATCTTCTATGGCTTTTTTAATTTCCATAGCTATTCTTTCTCCATATGAAATTGAATCTATATAAAGGTATCCTGTATGTGGTGTAAAGCGAGTTCCTGGGCTTCCAGGAATCCTCATTGAAACGTCAAAAATAACTGGTTCTTCTTTTCCTTCTTCAGAAGCAATAGCTCCTTGTAATGCAAATGGTCCAATAATTCCTGGTTGATGAACTTGTTTAGATGTTTCAACAAATTTTTCACCGAGATCATAAATCTTCTCAATAATAGATTCTTTTGTGGTTACAGCAAAATGTCCAGTCTCAATAAGTTTAGGTTGTAAATATTTTAAAACTTCTAATTGAACGTCTGCTGGAAGTCTTAATAAACCATCTAAATTTGTTTGACGTCGAGCATCTGTACCCATTAACTCTAATTCCCCTGTTAATGGACTATAGAAATAATTAAAATTAACTTGAGCACCAACAATGTATTCTTCGATAACAGCTATTTTAAGTGCTGCTTGCGTTATAATTTTCTTTTTAATCATGTCTTGTGACTTTGCCTTATATGATTGATAATCATTACAAAAGAAAAAAGCACGTTCATAGCCCCTTGCAGCTTCAGCAACTTTAACAATAGCTAATCTATCAATTTTTTGTGGGCTTGAAAATATTTTAGGAATTCTAATTCCTGCTTTTTTCATTATATAATATTGATTGTTTGGAACATCTCGTTCTTCAAGTTTTAACATGGTTCTTGTTCCAAAAATTGGAACCATAAACTTTTCTTCAATATCTTTAAAATTACAATAAACCCAGAAATATCTATTATGAATAAAAATGGTATTTAGTTCCCTAAGTTGTTCTTGAACATCTTTATTTACAATATCTTTAAAATCGTCTACAATTATAACTTCATCAATGATTCCTTTGTTGCCTCTTGTTTTATAATATTTAGAATAAGTCTTATCACGACCTTTTTTGCATACTGCTAGAGTTCTAAACCCTAGTTTTTTAGCGCCCCTACAAACATCTAAAGCAGAATGTCCCCCTAGAACACCTATCGTTATATTTGTTTTATCATAATCCTGAAGAATCTGATTAATCTTTTCTTGATTTAATTTACCAGTTACTTTTGTCTTAATTGTTTTTACTTCTTGCCCTACTTCAACTTTAAGGCCTTCAAAGAAGTTTTGGAACAATGCTTTCTTGGGTTTTTTTGATTTTTTGCTGCCCCTAACTTTAATTGAAATAGATTTATTTTTCTTTGTTCTAGTTACTTGTTTTATATGTGAATTAATAGATATTTTTTTTGTCATCTTAATGGAATATTTCTTTTGTTTTATTTTGTTTTTCTGCAATCTTTATTTCCCTTGCTATACGTCTACCAGTTGACATTGGTTCATCATATTTTAAGTAACTATAAGGACTACCATGTGTATAGGGATTAGTACCTGCAACAATTCTTGCAGATATTTCAAACACATAAATTTCTTGATCAGGTGTAATAATACATTCTAAACAAAAAGGTCCAAATAATCCTGGTGATGCGATTTCTTTACTTTCTTTAATTGTATTTTCGCCCATTTCAATAAATCTCGGTAATAAGCTTTCTCTTACAACTATTGGAAGGTTTCCTACAATAACATAACTTGGATCAATTCTAGGTAAGGCAATCTGGTCTCTTGCAGAAACACGTCCTAATGAATCAACATTACTTTCATATCTTTTATCAAAGCTTAAGATTTCTAATTCTCCAGTGATACTTGAATAAAAGTAATGGACATACATTGGAACGCCCATAATATATTCTTGAATAACATAATCATTTTCATTGGGATGAAGTTTAATTTTCTTGTTAAAATCTTTCTTATGTTTTGCTAAAAAATATCCAGCACCACCATGAGCACCATGGAACTTTACAATAACTGGCCTATCGATATCATCAGGTGATTCAAAAATCTTTGGCATTAATAATCCTGCTTTAGTTAGCCATTGCCGCTCCATTTTTCTATCAGATTCCCAATGTAATATCTTTTTGTTGCCAAAATAGGGCAATTTCATCTGTTCAACTTTCTCATGACCCATATAAGCAATAAATGATGCGTGCGGAATAATAACTGCATTTTCCTTTACAAGTTGGTCTTCAATCTTAAAGAAATCATCGTAGCTATCAATAGTAATTATATTATCTGCAACTGGAAACATCTTGTAAGGCTTTTCTTTTCCTTTTATACAAATACAAATAGTTTCAAAACCTTCGTCTTTTGCACCTTTTAATATCTGTAACGCAGAATGAGAACCTATTGTCGCTATTTTATGTTTCGCCATATCAAAAGAAAAGACTTTCAGATTATAAAGTTTTCTGTTTTATTACTTAGATTCTTGCCATAAAAGGTTGAAATATTTCCTATAATCATCAGCTATAGTTTTATCAGAAGTTAGTGAAACAATTTGTTTATTCCAAAGAACTTGTGCAACCTTATTTCCAAAAACCCAAATAATCATAGGGCTTGAGAATTCTTTTGGTAAGTAATGTACTTCTGAGTTAGGTAAGTTATTAAATTCAGTATCTCTTGTTTCTTCTATGCTTAAATGATGCCTCCTTATTCCTTTTTCTGCTCTTCTTGCATCAAAATCTTTGAAATAATCTTTATGAGTTTTTGTAATTGTACCATTTGCACCAATAAGATAAAGGTCTTGGTTTTCTTTTAATACTTCTTCACATAATTGAATTATTCCGTCATTGCCCCTTAGTGTTCTTAAATCTTGATTCCATAAGACTTCAAAGTTTTTCCTAAAAGATTCAGTTACTTCTTTATTATTAATCTTAATAATTAATGGTTCTTTTCTATGAATAATTAAACGAGTAATGTCTTTTGAAAGAAATGTTGCGACAGGGAGTTCTGTTTTATAAGGAAGAAACTTAATTTCTGCTTCTTCTTGGTAAATTGTTTTTCTATATTTATTAATAAGTTCTGCTGTGCCTTGCTGAAATAATAAACGTCCTTTGATGCCTTTTTTATAACGTTTATGGTGTACTTTACGAAAAAAATCGGAATATTGTTTATGTGATCCCTTCTCACCTAAAGCAGCACCTAATACATCCCATGTATCTAAGGGGGTTAATTCATCTAAAAGTTGATCCATCTCTTTTTCTAAAGCACTAAAGCCTTTGCTTACAAAAACTTCTTGACCCCAGAGTGCTTCAAAATAAGATTTAAAACTTTTAGCAACATCTTGGTTTTCAATCTCTACTGCAACAGGGTTTTCTGTTGGTACACCAATTACTGTTCGATCTTTGTAAATTTCTATCCAAGAAGGTGTACTTGCGTTTATGGGCATATATTTAGCAAAAGTATTAGAAATATGATTTCTATCTTCAAGGTCTGCTGTTGGAGAATCTTGATTCATTAACAGCTTAACTTTTATGCCTTGTTCTGATCTTCTTTTATGATAATTTAACCAATAATCATGAAGGCGTTCATTTGAAGATGCTGATGCACCAAGAATATAAAATTCATCACCTTTTTTTAATTCCCTTAGAGATTTTTCCCTTACTGTTTTAATACCCTTAATACCTTCAAAAACATTAACCTGTTGTTTTCTTACCATTTTTTGTTTAAGTAAAAGCTCAGGCATTATCTTCTCGACATTATTTGTTTGTTCATTTAGTTGTTTTTCTTTTTCTTTCATATAGTCAAGAATTCTTTTTGGAGATGCTGCATCAAAATATTTAGTGTTTTCTTTTATTACATGACTCACTAAACCTTTATGTATCAACCTTTCTAGAATGTTATAAGCTTTTGAAGATGATACTCTTGATTTGTCTACAATTGGACCTACAGTTGATGATCCAAGTTCTAACAATGCAAAGTAAACAGCAATTTCACCTTTAGTTAATCCTATATCTTCTAAGAGTTTTGTGTCCATGATTAGGTTTTGAGGGTTTTTATTATATAAATCTTCCTATTTAGTCCCCCTTAGGGGGAGATAATGTTTAAATAGGTGTTAAACTTACTGTATAGTAGTAAATAAAACTAAACAGGTGATATAAATGAGTTGGTTCAAAGATAACGAAGAAGACGAAGATACAGCACCATATGAAAATTACCCAGTATCTTAGAATATGGAAAGATAACCCATTTCTTTTTATTTTCTTTTCCATTCTAAGCTGTTATGAGAGTTCCATTAGCAAAGATGTATGAAAAGTTTCAATGTCTTGATGATATTCTTTTTAATTTAGGTTTTTTTGTTGATAAAACTAAGTTTTCTGCAGAATGTCCTCCAGAAGATGTTGAAGCTAGTGCAAAGTATAATTATTTTCCTGCCACATTTACTGAATCACATAGGAAAAAAACAGTCCCAAAAGAAGCTTATGATTTTGTTATTAAAGAATTGAGAAGTTTAGAGAATATTGTAAGCAAATATCATCCTATTACTGAATTAGCTAGATTAGATGAAGATGATAAAGATGAAGTTATTGAAGCTATACAAGCAAGTGAGCATAATAGATATCTAAAAGGACCAAAGGTTAGAGTAGAAACAATACTTGAGAAGGCAAATGAAAAACAAGATCAATATGGTGAAGTACACATAACAAAACTTTCAAAATACTTAGCTAAAAGATTAAGAAAGTTAGGGATTAGAATGGGTGCCAATAGTATAAGAGATGCGTTTAAACCATTTTCTGGCACTGATTGGTTACCAAGAAAAGCCTATCATTTTGTTAGAAAATTACCAAAAAGTGTTTACACACAAAGGGTTCCAACTGATGATTTGATTGGAAGAGAAACACCTAGTGTATGGATGTACAAACAAGCTGAAAGATATCAGTTTAAGTCTGCAAGATATATGTTAATGGCTGTTGCTGAAAAAACAGGATTAAATGCAACTAGTATTGGAAGTATGTTTAAACATGAAAAGATCCCATTAAAACTTTATGAATGTTTCCTTGGTTTTGAAGAAGCTGAAGCTCAACAGAAGGATATAGGAGCACATCAATATAGGGTTGTACCAATGTCACAATTTGCAGATTTGTTAAGAAATCATGGGACAGAACATACAACTTACAAAGATTTGTTTGAAACTTTATCTCCAGAATTAGACCTTAGTGTAGGTACGTTAAGGTTGTGTATCAGCAACAGGCCTAACACAAATGTAGTTTCAATGCAAACATATTTAACAGCCCAAAGCTATATTCTTAACAACCAAAAAGTATAAATATCATTTTAGTTAGCTAATTTTCATGGATGTTGAAACAACAATGAAGATTAATGAACTTGCTAAAGATTTGATTAGTAAAGGCAGAGCATCTAGTTCTGAAGAAGCTTCTAAAATGGCTGAAGATATAATGCAAAAGAAAATTCTACCTGATGAACCTAAATCAGAAGTAGTTGAAACTCCAGAGGACAAGCATAGGATAATGGTTGATAAATTAGGTTACAGATTAGATGATGAAATGTCCACTATGAAAAAACAGATGTTTATCATGATTGATGAGATTGAAAAACTTACATCAGAAGTTGAACAATTAAAAAATAGGCCAGTAAGCCAACCAGTTACTAAACAAGAAGCTTCTGCAGAACAAAAAGAAGTTCAACAAGAGATTAAACAAGAAGAAAAAGATAGTCACCCAAGACAAGGCGGATTTAAACCAGGAGATTCTGGTGTTGATGTCAATAAGATTTTTTATTGTGGCAATAAGTGATGTTACTAGTTATAGATGAATTTTTGTCAAAAGATATTTATATAGGATAGTTATAGGTTAAATAAAATGATGGATAAATCTGATATGTTAGGTGTTTTAAAGAAATTTCCTGCTTTATGTAGAGAAGCTTTAGGTTTGAACAAAGGATTAACTGTTTCTGGAGATATAACCTCAATTGTTGTTGTAGGCATGGGTGGTTCTTCAATAGGTGGACAAATATTAAAGATGTATATGAAAGATTCTAAAATCCCTGTTTTTATCAATAGAGGATATGATATACCAGCTTTTGTTGATCATGAAACATTAGTATTTGCAATCTCATACTCAGGTAATACTGAAGAAACTTTAAGTGCTGTAAAAGCTGCTAAAGATAAAAAAGCTCAGATTATAGCAATAACATCTGGTGGACAATTAGAAAAAGAAGTTGAAAAGATTATCAAAGTTCCCCCAGGTTATCAACCAAGAGCTGCTGTACCGTTTTTATTCTTTCCAATGATGGGAGTATTGTATAACTCAAAGATAATTGAAGTTAGAAACTCTGACTTAAATGAAATGATGCAACTATTACAAGATTCTGAATATTATGTTGAAGAAGGACAAAGACTAGCAAAAGTGGTTAAGAACAGAGTTCCAATAATTTATACTTCTGAGGATTTTGAAGCAGTAGGTTATAGATTTAAAACTCAGATTAATGAAAATGCTAAATTCCCAGCATTCAATAATGTCTTTTCTGAAATGAATCATAACGAAATTAATGCTTTTCAGTTTATTGAAAGGTCAAAGTTCATGGCATTTATTATAAGAGATTCTAAAGATCATCCAAGAATTAAAAAAAGGTTTGATATTTGCAGCGAGATTATGGGAGAAAGAGTAGATGTTGAACAAATATTAACAAAAGGAAAATGTTTGCTTGCAAGGATATTTTCAACAATACATCTTTGTGATATGGCTTCTTATTACATAGCAATCGAACAAAGAGTAGACCCAACACCAGTTGAAGTTATTGAAAAACTTAAAAAACAGCTTAAGTAAATTTTTTATAGTTCTTTAACTTACCTGATTACTATGTTGCTTAAATCTATTAAAATTGAGAATATTAGAAGTTATCTTTCACAATCATTAGATTTCTCGTCAGGATCTACTTTGTTATCTGGAGACATAGGTTCGGGAAAAAGTACAATATTGTTAGCTATTGAATTTGCACTTTTTGGGGTTCGACGTAAAAGTTTATCTGGAAGTTCTTTGTTAAGACATGGTGCTAAACAAGGTTCTGTTGAACTAGGATTTAAATTAGGTGAGCAAGAAATTGTCATCAAGAGGTTCTTAAAACGTGGTGCTAAGGACATAAAACAGGATGCTGGTTATATTATAAAGAATGGTGTTAAAAAAGAAGGTACACCAGTTGAACTTAAATCAGACATCATCGATATGTTGGGTTACCCAAGAGATATGGTTTCTAAAAGTCGTGATTTAGTTTATAGATATACAGTTTATACCCCACAAGAGGAAATGAAACAAATTTTATTTGAAGATAAAGAAGTTAGATTAGATACTTTAAGAAAAGTGTTTAACATTGATAAGTATAAACGTATAAGAAATAATTGTGACATTTATTTGAAGGATTTAAGAGGAGATATTAATCTATTGAGTGGAAAGATTGCAGATATTGAGATTAAAAATAAACAAAAACAACAATATATATTGCAAATTGATGACGTTAAGAATAAAATTAATGGTCTCGAACCAAAGATTTTAGAAATTAAAGATAAAATTAAGATTGATAGAGAGTTTATATCAAGAGTTGAAGCAGATATTAAAGTATTTGAAGATTTCAAGAAGGAATTGCATGTTAAGGAAGTTGAATTAAAGAATATTTTGGATTCGAGAGTTAAAAATAAAAGAGAAGTTGAAGAGTTACAAATTAGTGTTGAGAAATTGAAAAAAGAAATTTCTATTCAGGTTCAAGAAAATGTTTTGGAGATAATTAAAGCAAAAGAAAATCAAGTTCCAGAGTTAGAAAATAGATTAAAAGAATTTACAAGAATAATCTCACAATCAGAATTGATAATTAATCAATCAAATGCAACTAAACAAAAGATATTAACTTTAGATGAATGTCCTACATGTCAACAAAGCGTACTTGAAGAGCATAAAAATAAAATAAAAGAAGTTGAAGATAATAAGATTGGAAAGGCTGAGGCAGATGTTAAGATTGGTAAAGAGCAAGAAAGTATAATTAATAAACAATTGACAATGATTAAAAAAGAGTTAGAAGAATTAAGAAAAAAGGAATCTGAAATTAAAATTATTCAATTGAAAAAAGAAAATTTAAATGAAAAACTTAAACGTGTTGAGTTGTTAACAGAAAATACAGAAGAGATTAAACAAAAAGTTGGTAAGATTAATGTTGAGAAGATGGCGCTTTCTAAAAAAATACAAGAAATTGGTGACATTGATAAAGAATATAATGAATTAAGATTAAGTTTAGATAAATTAAATAACGAAGAAAAACAGTTTGAGATACAAAAAGCAGAATTGATTAAAGAACAAAAAACTATTAGTGAAATTGTGATTAGGTTAGACGATGAACTTAAAGAAAAAATTAAAGATAAAGAAGAATTGGAAAAGAAAAAAGAGTTAAAACGTTGGCTTGAAGAATTGTTTGTTAAACTTATTAGTACAATGGAAAAGCATGTAATGGCTCAGATACATACTGAATTCTCTGAATTGTTCCAAAAATGGTTTTCAGTATTAATTGAAGATGAAAATATATCTGTTAGGTTAGACGATGAGTTTACAGCAATAATTGAACAAAATGGGTATGAGACAGCTGTTGAAAATTTGTCAGGTGGTGAAAAGACTGCAGTTGCGTTAAGTTATAGATTATCTTTGAACAAAGTAATAAATGATGTTATCAGTAATATTAAAACAAAAGATTTGATTATATTAGATGAACCTACCGATGGTTTTTCAACTGAACAGCTTGATAAGATAAGAGACGTTTTAGAAGAGCTGGATATGAAACAAGTTATCATGGTATCACATGAGAACAAGATTGAAAGTTTTGTTGACAATGTAATTCGGTTGAATAAGAATGAACATATTAGTGGGATTATCTAAGATTGTTATCTAAGTTTATTAATTAATTTACAAGCAGATTTCTTTGAAACTAATCTTGAAAGAACTCTTGCGCCTTTCATACTAGTGCCATAAATTGAGACCCATTTGTTTTTTTCTGTATGTTTTAATGCTAGTGCAACTACGTCTTTTGCTTTAGCCATTTTCTTAGGTTTGTATTTCCCACCAGAAACATCGAAGAATTCAGTATCTACTGGACCTGGACAAACTGCTGTTGAAGTTATCCCTTTTAATTCACAATTTAGGGCGTTTGAAAAAGATAATACAAAAGATTTAGTTGCTGCATATATTGCTGAACCAGGTATTGCAAAATATCCAGCCATTGATGCAACTTGAATTATTTTTGAACCAGGTTGCATGTATTTGATGCTTTCATAAGTTAATTCAACTAAAGCTTTGATATTAAGGTCAATCATACTTAGTTGTTCTTCTAAACTGAGTTTATGAAACTTGCCACCTTTACCAAAACCTGCATTATTAACCAATAGTTTAATGTTAGGTTTTTGTTCTTGTAACTTTTTTCTGATTGTTTCAATGTCTTTTGTTAAATCTGCTTTTATTGGAATAGATTTTGTTTTAAGTTCTTTAGAAAGTTCTATTAATTTTTCTTCACGTCTTGCAATTAACCAGATTTCATCGACATTAAACTTTTGATCAATCTGTTTTGCAAATTCTTTACCAAGACCTGCTGATGCACCAGTTACAATTGCTATTTCCATTTGATTTAGTATATGATTAGGCTTTATATTGTTTGTGATATTGATTCAAAAACTTTATTAAACTTTTACTTAAACCATATTACAGAAGAAAATGAAGATATTATACTATTCTGCACATCCAAATCTAAATTTAACTAATACTGCAGGTTATGGGACACATATGAGGGAAATGATTAATGCTTTTAGAGAATTAGGGCATAAGGTTCTTCCTGTAATAATCGGCGGAACTAAAATTAACTCAATAGTTTCACCCAATAATAAAATTAGAAGTCTTGTTAAAAAGATAATGCCAAAAATTCTTTGGGAAACAATTAAAGATATTAAATTGCTTAAAATTGATAATCTTGCAGAAAAAAGATTAGAAAAAGAGATTAAAGATTTTAAACCAGATTTAATTTATGAAAGGGCTGCCTATATGCAAACATCTGGTGTAAATATTGCTAAGAAGTTAAATATTAGGCACGTAATGGAATTTAATTCTCCTTATGTTGAGGAAAGACAGGTTTTTAGTGGTAAGAGTTTATTACTTAATAAGGGAAATGAGAAAGAAGCTAAACAACTTAATTTAACTGATAAAGTGATAGTGGTTTCAACACCTTTAAAAAAATATTTTATTAATAAACATTTGATTAGTGAAAAAAAGATTATCGTGACGCCAAACGCTATAAATATTAATTATATAAATACAAATGAAAATAAAGTTGAAGAATTAAAGGAAAAATTAAAATTAAAAAATAAAATTGTTATTGGATTTGTTGGATCAATAGTTAAATGGCATGGAGTTGATTTGTTAGTTAAGGCATTTGGCAAGTTAACAGAAGATCATCCAGAGATTAAATTATTGATTGTTGGAGACGGGGAACCAATGAAAGAACTAAAAACTTTAGCTGAACCATTTAAAGAGCAGACAATATTCACTGGTTACATCCCCCATTCAGATGTTTCTAGTTATATTCGATTAATGAATATAACAGTTATGGCAAAAAGTAACTGGTATGGTAGCCCTATTAAAATATTTGAATATGGTGCTTTTGGAAAAGCAATTATTGCTTCAGATCTTGATCCAATATCTGAAGTTATGGAAGATGGAAAAGATGGATTATTAATTGATATAAATGTGAATGAATTAAAAGAAAAAATGTCTATTTTAATTGCAGATATTAATTTAAGAAAAAGATTAGGACAAAACTTTAAAACAAAAATATTTGAGAAATATCAATGGAAGAATAATGTGAAAAGGGTTTTAGAAAATGAAAATTAGCTTATTAACTGATGGAATACATCCTTATGTTCTTGGTGGAATGCAAAAATATGCTTATTATTTGTGTAAATATCTTGCTAAGAATCAAGTTTACGTTGACCTATATCATTTTATTCCTTTAAATTCTAAAGAGAAAAATCCTTTTAGTGATGAAGAACTTAAATACATAACATTGATTGAAGTTCCTTGGAAAAGATATAAATTCAAAGGACATTATATTTATGAGAATTATATCTTTTCAAAAAAGATTTATAAGAAGTTTGTTAGAAGAGAAAAACCGGATTTTGTTTATGCACAAGGATTTACTGGTTGGTATTTGATGAAAAAGGGAATTAGGGTGGGAGTTAATAATCATGGTTATGAGATGTTTCAAGATTCAAGTTTAAAATTAGGATTATTACGCTGGGGAGCAAGACAAACCATGAAAAAAGCTGATTCGGTTTTTTCGTATGGTGGGAAAATCTCTGAGATTATTAAAAAAATTACATCCAGTAAAATAATTGAGATGAATAATGGTATTGAAGAGGAATGGTTAACAAAGGTTATTGTTAAACATAAAAAACCTCATTTTTTGTTTGTTGGAAGAAATGATCCAAGAAAAGGAATAGAAAATCTAAATTTGGCTTTAGAATCATTCAATGGAGACTTCCATTTTGTTGGGCCCCTTCCTAAGGAGAAACAAATTGACAAAAAAAATATATTTTATCATGGAAAAGTAACTGAAAAAGAATTAAAAGAAATTTATAGTAAATGTGATGTGTTAGTTTGTCCATCTTACTCTGAAGGAATGCCAACAGTGATTCTAGAAGCAATGGCATCTGGTTTAGCAATAATTGCCACAGATGTTGGTGTGGTTTTTAAAATGGTTTCAGATAACGGATGGCTATTAGAAAATAATAATCCAGATACAATAAAACAAGCAATGCTTGAAGCAGTTAATTCAGATTTAACAGAGAAAAGGAAAAAGTCATTAGAAAAAGCTAAACAATTTACTTGGGATAAAATAGTTAAAGATTTTCTTGAGAAGATTAAATAAAAGGGGCTGTAGTGTAGTTTGGCTATCACTCAAGGCTGGGGGCCTTGCAACCGGAGTTCGAAAGGGGAGAAAATTCCTACGAAAGTAGGGAGAATTCCTACGAAAGTCTTCGCAGCCCCATTATTTTAATTAAGTTACCACTCAAAAAGAAAAATTTATATATAAGTATGCAGTGGTAAATCTTGTGGGACAATGAACAAAATATTAGTATTAATTTTATCAATTTTAATGATTACTTCTGTTAGTGCACTTGATTTTGAAATTAGTTCTAAGCCTATTAAGGACAAGATAACATTAGAAGACTTAGCTGAATTCGAGATTACAATATCAAATACAGGTGATTTTCAAAAATCGTTTAGTATGAGAACAATGGACTTTCCTATATGGGATGTTTATACTAAACCAGTAATTAATCCAATAACTGTTGATGTTGATAGTGGTGAATCCGAGACAATCAGGCTTTTTGTTGATCCTTTACATGTTACTAATATTGGTGCTTTTGATGTTAATGTCAGAATAAAAGAAGATGCTACCCAGGACTTTAAGATAATCCCTTTAAGAGTTGCTGTTGTAAGTCAAGGTTCATTAATAGGTGGATATGTACCTACTGTTACTGCAACAATTGATATGGAAAATGAGATTACACCTTCAAATAATATCCCTATAAGTGTTACAATAAAGAATCAAAATCCGTTAGTTTATGATGAGTTGACTGTTGTTGTTGAAAGCAATTTGATAAATGAAGAAGTTGTTACAGAATTAGGTGCTAAGGAGGAGAAAACATTTAACATTGAAGTTGAACTTGATTCAGAAATTGAACCTCAAAAAGATACAATATTATTATCAATAAAAAGAGGAAATCAAACAATTACTGGTCCTTTAACAAAAAGTTATAATATTATTAGTTATAATGATCTTATTGAAAATATACAACCAGTTAAAAAAATTCTAAGATTAGACACAATAATTAAGTATACAAATAAAGGTAATGTAGAATATGAAGGCGAACAAAGATTTGAGACAACTTTTTTTAAGTCAATGTTTACTTCTACAAAACCTAAAGGTGTATTAGTTACAGAGGATGAAATAAGGTATTACACATGGGATATTTCTTTGATTCCTGGTGAAACTGGAGGGATTATTGTATCAGAAAATTATCTGCCATTCATCATAATTCTATTATTAATTGGCCTAGTTTTAGGATTGTATTATGTATTTAGAAAACCTTTTACAATATCTAAAGTTGCTGCTCAGGTTATATCTAGAGAGGGCGGAATTGGTGAGATGAAGATTGTTATAACATTAAAAAGTCGCGGTAAGATCAAACTAAAAGAGATTGAGGTGGCTGATAGGATACCTAACATTGCTGATATTGAAAGAGAGTTAACAATTGGAACATTACAACCTACCAAAATATTAAAACATGAAGCTAAAGGTTCTATTCTTAAATGGAATGTTGATATTCTAGATGTTGGTGAAGAAAGAGTTATTTCTTACAGGATAAAACCAATATTAACAATTGTTGGAGACTTAACATTACCACCAGTTACTGCATCTTATATATTAAAAGGTAAGAAGTATAAATTAAGGTCAAACACTTTAACAATAAATCCTAAATAATAAAAATTTCTTAAATGAGAATATTTATAAATCAGTTTATTTTTCTGATATATAACCCCGCCTAGCTCAACGGCTAGAGCGTTCGACTGTGAATCATTTCATTGAAATGATTGGTCAAAGATGCGCTCTGACCTAATGCATTATGCTAGGGATGAAAGAATGCCAGTCGTTATCGAAAGGTTCCTGGTTCAAATCCGGGGGCGGGGATATAGGCCATGAGCAATCATGGCCTTTCTTTTTTCTCAAAACAAATAATTTTTTATTCTCCAGAATTAATCAGTAATTATGAGAATAAAAAAATTAAAATCTGGTTTTGAGAAACTAACTGAGGCTAAAGCCAGATTAATTGCTCATCTTATTGGTGACGGAGCACATTATCAAACCAAGCATGATTACTGTTTGAAATATGAAGTTAGGGATGAAGAATCACTTCAGCAATTTAATGATGATATAATTGAAGTATATGGACTTAAACCGTCTTGGGAATGGAATAAATCTGGAATTACTGGTGAACCTGTAAAATTTGTTAGATTAAGATCAAAATTTGCTTTTGAAGATTTATTAGCATATGCAACTTATTTCTCAAAAGACTGGGAAATAAATAACTTATTGATAAATGCATCTCTTAACATTAAAAAGGAATTTCTAAGGGCATTATACGATGATGAAGGAAGTGTTAAATCCAAGTATCAGCTGGCACTTTACTCAATTAATAAGAGTGAATTGGAACAAATTAAGGTTATGTTAGAAGAATTTAAGTTAAATTCTAAAATAGTATCAGGTTTTGGTTGCAAAAGGAATGTTTATGGATTAATGATTAGAGATTTCAGATTATTTTCAGATAAGATTGGATTTAATTTAAGAAGAAAACAAGATAAATTGAATCAATTTTGTAAAGATATATGATATTCAAGTCTAAGGAAGAAGATGTTAATTATTTCTTAAAAAAGTTAATAAAAAAAATCTCTTACAACTTATCCAAGATCCCCTTTAGTAACTCATCATATTTCTCTTCTGCTGCTAGGAAAGCTAATGATTGATCACGAATAGTAGATTCGTCTTTTTCAAACTCATTTAGCTCTTTTCCAACAATATGCTTTAATACATTTAATTCAGTTTCAGTAAACATTAATATCACCTTTATATCCTCAAGGAAAGGGTGATATATATAGTTTTAAGATAAGTAAAATATAGTCTAGAGTATATAAATGAAGCATAATTTTGTAGTGAAAAAGCGAAAGCTTTAAAAATCAATTCTAAATCCTTATCTTAATGCAAATCAATCTTTCTTTAGAGGGGACTATATAATCATGTACCTTATTACAGATAGATTGAACTATGTGCCTTGGTAGTGTAGTGGACTATCATGAGGCCCTGTCGAACAAAATTTCGTGCAGTAAGGCCTCGACCCGGGTTCAATAATCATGATTAACCATATCACGAATGAAAATCCCGGCCAGGGCGTTTTTCCGAAGGAAATTCCTTCGGAATTAAAATCGCGGGCCGGTAGCTCAGCCTGGTAGAGCACCTCACTTTTAATGAGGTGGTCGCGAGTTCGAATCTCGTCCGGCCCATCACAATTATAAAAAAGATAAAAAATGGCAAAAACTGATACTACAAAACATTTACTTGTTCCTAAACACACTAAGATTAGTGAGAAAGAAAAAAAGGAGCTTTTTGAAAAATTTAATATTTCTTCTAATGAATTACCTAAAATTAATAAAAAAGATCCAGGAATTTCAAATCTAGATGTTAAAGTTGGAGATGTTATTAAGATCACAAGAAAAAGTCATACAGCTGAAGAAGCTTTCTTTTATAGGAGTGTTACAAATGTATAAATTCGGAAAAACATTAATTAAGAAATATTTTGAAGAACATAATTTTGTACAGTCAGATATTGAGAGTTTTAACTTATTTATTGAAAAAGGTTTAAATGAGATTATTGAAGAAAACAAAGAAGTTGTTCCAACAATTATTCCAGGGAATATTGACAGTTTCAAAATCAAACTTGATAAAATCTGGGTTACTAAACCAGAAATTATTGAAGCAGATGGTTCAAAAAGAGATGTTTACCCTGTTGAAGCAAGATTAAGAAAGATTACATATTCTGCACCGGTTTTTATTGAAATCTCTGCTCATATTAATGATGTTCAAAGAGAAAGTTTTGAGACACAAATTGGAAACATGCCTATTATGTTAAAAAGTAAATTCTGCCACTTAAACAAACTATCAAAGCAAGAATTAATCGATAAGGGTGAAGATCCAGATGATCCTGGCGGTTATTTTATAATTAATGGTACGGAGAAAGTTTTGATTAAAATTGAGGATTTAGCTTCTAATAGAGTACTTGTTGAGTATAGTAAGCTAAAAAAAGATTATACTGGAAAATTATTCTCTGAAAGGGGCTCTTTTAAAATACCTCATACAATTGAAAAACTTAAAGATGGATTATTTTACCTATCTTTTACGCGTGTTAAAAGAATTCCAATTATTGTTGTAGTAAAAGCTTTAGGATTATTAAAAGATGAAGAAATTGTTAAGAATATTAGCACTGAAAAGAATTATGATGAAGTTTTGATCAATTTGTTTGAATTTGTTGACATTAAAACAGAAGAAGATGCTATTGATTATATTGCTAAGAAAATAGGAATTACACAATCAAAGGATATCAGAGTTAACAGAATGCAAGAGATACTTGATAAATATTTATTGCCACACATTGGAATATCAAATGAAGATAGACAAAGTAAATCAAAAAACCTTTGCAAAGCATTAAAGAAATTTATTGACGTTTCAAGAGGAGACATTCCATTAGATGATAAAGATCATTATATGAACAAGAAATTAAAATTAAGTGGAGATTTGTTATCTGATTTATTTAGAGTTAATTTAAAAGTACTTATTGGTGATCTTCTTTATAATTTTCAGAGAATTGTTAAGAGAGGGAAATTCCCAAGTATCAAAGTTATTGTTCGTGAAAAATTATTAACACAAAGAATTTATTCATCTATGGCAACAGGATCATGGGTTGGTGGAAGAAAAGGAGTAAGCCAGAGAATCCAAAGATTAAATTTCTTAGAAACAATGTCACATTTACAAAGAGTTGTTTCACCTCTAAGCGCATCACAAGAGAATTTCGAAGCTAGAGAACTTCATTGTACACATCTTGGTAGATTATGTCCAATTGAAACTCCAGAAGGTACAAATATTGGATTAAGAAAAAACATGTCAATGTTATGTTCAGTTTCATCTAATGCTTCAGAAGAAGATGCATTAAAACAACTTAAAGATTTGGGGTTAAAAGACAATGACTGAAGTTTATCTAAACAACAAATTTGTAGGGCAAGTTGATAACCCAAAAGAATATGTTGATCAAGTTAAAGATGAGAGGAGAAAAAGTAACATTTCAGCTAATCTTAATTTATATTATAATGAGCTTTCTAATAGAATTGATGTAGACACTACAAAAGGAAGAGCAAGAAGACCTTTAATAATTGTTAAGAACGGACGGCCTTTACTTACTGAAGAACATATTAAGAAACTTGAAAAAAATGAGATGGCATGGTCTGATTTATTAAAAGAAGGCATTATTGAATATTTAGATGCTGGTGAAGAAGAAAATGCTTATGTTGCTTTCTTTGATAATGAGCTAACACCAGAACATACTCATCTTGAGATTAGTCCAATTGCTATGACTGGACTTGCAACATCATTAGTACCTTTTGGTAATTTTAACCAGTCAACAAGATTAAATGCAGGATCAAAAAATCAAAAACAGGCATTAGGTTTTTACGCAGCTAATTTTGCAGTAAGAATGGATATGGATGTTAATATCCTTCATACACCACACCTTCCAATTGTTGGAACTATAATGCATGAAATTTCTGATTATGATAAACATCCAGCAGGTCAAAACATTGTTGTTGCTATTATGAGTTTTAAAGGATATAATATGGAAGACGCAATTATCATTAATCAAGGTTCTATTGATAGAGGATTTGGTAGATCATCATATTTTAGACCAAGCACAGCTGAAGAATTAAGATATGCTGGCGGATTAGTTGATGAAGTTTCTGTTCCTGACAAAGATGTTAAAGGTTACAAATCTGAACAAGATTATAGGTTGCTTGAAGGAGATGGTATTATTTATCCAGAAGCAATTATTAAAGAAGGAGATGTTATTATTGGTAAAACATCACCACCAAGATTCTTAAGTTCACTTGATGAATATAGCTTGGCAAGTTCAACAAGAAGAGAAAGTTCTGTTAATGCTAAACACGGTGAAAGAGGTACAATTGATTTTGTATCAATAACTGAAAATCAAGAAGGTAATAAACTTGTACAAGTAAGAGTTAGAGACCAAAGAAAACCTGAAATTGGTGATAAGTTTACATCAAGACACGGACAAAAAGGTGTTGTTGGATTAATTGTTCCTGAACAAGACATTCCATTCTCAGCATCAGGTATTAAACCAGATTTGATCTTCTCACCTCATGGTATTCCTTCTCGTATGACAATCGCTCACTTAATTGAACTTGTTGCAGGAAAAGTTGGTTCTTTATCATCTAGATATATTAACGGAACAACTTTTGATGCTGAACCAGAAGATAAGTTAAGAAATGAACTTAAAGAATTAGGGTTTAGAGAAAATGGAACTGAAACATTATACAATGGAGAAACTGGTGAAATATTAGAAGCTAAGATTTTCATAGGTAACATGTTCTATCTTAAACTTAAACATATGGTAGCAAACAAATTACATTCAAGAGCACGTGGTCCAATCCAATTATTAACCAGACAACCAACTGAAGGAAGAGCAAAAGAAGGCGGTTTGAGATTAGGAGAAATGGAGAAAGATACTTTTGTTGCTCACGGAGCTTCATTATTATTAAAAGAAAGATTTGATTCAGATAAAACAATTGTACCTGTATGTGAAGAATGTGGCATGATTGCAATTAAAGACGAATTTAAGAACAAATCTTATTGTCCAGTTTGTGGTGATAATGCTGAAATTTCAAATATTGAAATCAGTTATGCTTTCAAACTAATGCTTGATGAATTTAAGAGTTTGGGGATATACCCAAAAATGGAATTAAAGAGTAAATACTAAAGATACAAAAAACACAAAAAAATCAAAGATTTTTTGTGTCCCAAAAATTCCGGAGGAATTTTATAGGATGGCTGAAGAAGAAATTAAGAAAGAAGAAGTTGTAGAAGAACCAAAAGTAGCTGAAGAATCTAAAGAAATTGAAAAAGTAGCTAAAGATGGTGAAGAAACAACTTCAGAAACCGAAAAGATAGTTCCTGAAGGTAGAATTGAACCTGAAGAAAATTATGTTAGCAAGAAAGTAGATAATATTATATTTTCAGTTATCGGTCCAAAAATTATTAAGAAAATGGCTTCTGCTAAAATTGTAACTCCTGAACTTTATGATAAAGAAGGTTACCCAGTTGATGGTGGCTTAATGGATATTAGACTTGGAGTTATTGACCCTGGTTTAAAATGTAAAACATGTGGTTCAAAACTTAAAGAATGTCTAGGTCATTTTGGTTATATTGAATTAGCAAGACCGATTGTTCAAGTTAAATTCGTTACACTGGTATATAATATATTACAATCAACATGTAGAGATTGTGGAAGAATACTTATCCCAGAAAGTAAAATTGAAGCTTCTAAAAATGAGCTTAACCGTGTTCAAAACGAAACAGGTATTGAAGAAAGAAGAAAAGCTATAAAATTAATTGTATCAAAAGTTAAGACAGTTAACAAATGTCCTCACTGTAAATCAAAACAGTATAAAGTAAGTCTTGAAAAACCTACAACATTCCTTGAGAATGATAAAAGGATAAATCCTATTGAATTAAGAGCAAGACTTGAGAAAGTTACAGATGATGATCTTGAAATTTTTGGAATGAATGCAAAATATGTTAGACCTGAATGGATGATTCTAACTGTATTATCAATTCCTCCAGTAACAATGAGGCCTTCTATCACACTTGAATCAGGTGAAAGGTCAGAAGACGATTTAACTCACAAACTAGGAGATATAGTAAGAATCAATCAGAGATTATTTGAAAATATTAATGCAGGAGCTCCAGAAATAATTATTGAGGATTTATGGGACTTATTACAATATCACGTTACAACTTTCTTTGACAATGCAGTTGCACAATTACCACCAGCAAGGCATAGGTCAGGACAACCACTTAAGACTTTAACGGAAAGAATTAAGAGTAAAGAAGGAAGAATTAGGCACAACTTGGCAGGAAAGAGAACAAATTTCTCAGCTAGAACTGTTATTTCACCTGATCCAATGATCAAGCTTAACGAAGTTGGTGTTCCAAAAGAAGTTGCAATGAAACTTTCAGTTCCTGAAAGAGTAAATGAATGGAATATTGAATATCTTAAAGAATTAATCAAGAAAGGTCCTGGTGAATATCCTGGAGCAAATTATGTTGTTAGGCCTGATGGTAAGAAAAAGAAGATTACAGAAGAAACCAAAGAGGCAGCTTTGGAAGAAGTACAACCTGGCTACACAGTTGAAAGGCATTTAATGGATGGAGATATTGCAATATTTAACAGACAACCATCACTTCACAGAATGTCAATGATGTGTCACAAGATAATTGTTTTACCGGGTAAGACTTTAAGACTTAATCCTGCTGTATGCCATCCTTACAATGCTGATTTCGATGGAGATGAAATGAACTTACACATTCCTCAAACTGAAGAATCAAGAGCTGAAGCAGAAATACTTATGGAAGTTCAAACACAATTAATCAGTCCAAGGTATGGTTTATCTGTTATTGGTTGTGTACAAGATACAATTTCAGGACTTTACATATTAACAAAAAGTCTTGAATTTAAAAGAGAAGAAGCTATTGACTTATTAGCATCAACTGGTGCTGAGGACTTTGGTAAATTACCAAAGACTGCTAAAATTACTGGTAAAGAGATATTCTCTGCTTTATTACCTGAAGATTTTAATTTTACAGGTAGAGCAAGACATTATGATCCAAACCTGGACAAGAAAGCTAACATTGAGAAAGATGCTTATGTTGTTATCAAAGACGGTAAATTGGTTTCTGGAGTAATGGACAGAAATAATTTAGGTGAAGGTTCAGGATTATTACTTAGAAATTTACATAAAAAATATGGTAAGGATTTTACTCTTGATTTATTAGGTAAATTGTTTAGATTAGGTATTAATGTATTATTGAAAAACGGATTTACAGTTGCAATTTCAGATACAGATTTACCAGAAAATGCTAAACAAAAAATCAAAGAAACTTTAGATAAAGCAAGACAAAATGTTGATGAATTAATTGAACAGTATAAAAATAATAAATTAGAAACTTTCCCAGGAAAGACTCTTACTGAAACAGTAGAATTAAAGATTTTAGAATCTTTGAATAAAGCAAGAAATCAAACAGGTGCACTTGTTGCAGAACATTCTGATAAAGAAACACATACTATGATTATGGCTGACTCAGGAGCAAGAGGTAACTTGTTAAATTTAGCTCAGATGGCTGCATGTGTAGGACAGCAAGCTATGAGAGGTAAAAGAATTGAGAAAGGCTACAAAGGAAGAACATTATCATGCTTTAACAAAGGAGATTTAAGTCCTGCAGCACATGGATTTATTTCAAATGGATTTAAGACTGGTTTAACACCATATGAATTCTTTTTCGGTGCAATTACTGGAAGAGATTCATTAATGGATACTGCTCTACGAACACCTAAATCAGGTTATCTTTACAGAAGACTTGCTAATGCAATGCAAGACTTAAAAGTTGAATATGATAGTACTGTTAGAGATGCTGGAAATAAGATTGTACAGTTCAGCTATGGTGAAGATGGAATTGATGTTTCAAAATCAGAGAATGGAATATTAAATATTAAAAGAATAATTAAAACACTAGGTTAAAATGGATATAGCAAAAGAATACCAAGATAAACTACCAAAAAGTATTATTACTCAATTAATTAATAATCTTGAAGGGGTTTCTGAAAGTAAAATCAAGAAGATACTTGAAAGAACTGTTGAAGAATATGAAGAAGTTAAAGTTGAACCTGGTGAATCAGTAGGTGTAATTAGTGCTGAATCAATAGGAGAACCAGGTACACAGATGACACTTAATACATTCCATTTCGCAGGAGTAGCTGAAATGAATGTTACAATGGGTCTTCCAAGAATTATTGAGATTCTTGATGGAAGAAAAACTCTTTCAACTCCAATGATGGAAATTTTCTTACAAAAACCTTGGAGTACTGGAAAAGATATTAAACAATTAGCAAGATTAATCAAAGAAACACGTGTTAAAGAAATTGCAACTGAGATATCTATTAACATTGTTGATAGAACAATTGAAGTTAAACTTGAAAGAGAGACTATGAAGTCTTTAAATATTACAGATTCAATATTATTAAAAGCCATAGTTAAAGTTCCTAAAGGATATATTAACAAAGTTAAAGATGATCTTTTAGTTTTGAAGATGAAGAGTAAAGATGATAGCTTGAATGAATTATACAAAGCAAAAGAAAAGCTTAAAGAAGTTGTAATAAGAGGAATAAAGAATATTACACAAGTTCTTCCAGTTAAAAGAGGAGAAGAATATATAATTATTACTGCTGGTTCAAACTTAAAAGAAATCTTAAAGATGGAAGAAGTTGATGAAACTAGAACTATAAGCAATGACATTTTTGAGATTGAAGCTACTTTTGGTATTGAAGCTGCTAGACAAAGCATAATCAATGAAGTTTACAAAGTTATTGAAAGTCAAGGCTTAAATGTTGATATAAGGCACATCATGTTAGTATCTGATACTATGTGTGCTGGTGGAAAAGTTAAAGGTATAACAAGATATGGTATTGTTAGTGAGAAATCATCTGTACTTGCTAGAGCATCTTTTGAAACACCAATTAAACATATAATTAATGCTGCTTTAATCGGCGAAAAAGATGAATTAAATTCTGTTGTTGAAAATGTAATGCTTAACCAGCCTATACCTGTTGGTACAGGTTTACCTAAGTTAGTAACTAAGGAGATAAAGAAAAAATGATATCAATTGAAGAAATTAAAAAATTGTCTAAAGAAGATAAATTAATCATTGGAACTGATAGAGTTCTTAAAGGTCTTAAGATAGGTAAGATTAAGAATGTTGGACTTAGTTCAAATTGTTCTTCTAAAACTAAAGAAGAAATTTCACATTATGCAGAATTAAGTAAAGCTAAGGTAACTGAATTAGAAGTGCCAAATGATGAATTAGGTACATTATGTAAAAAACCTTTTGCAATCTCTGTTCTTGGATTTTAAATGACAAAAATCAAATATGATATTAATCTAATGAAGTTTATATCTTTATTTGAGTCTATTTCAAGGGCAAAAGTTAAAGATTGTTTTGAAGAAGGGGAAAAACTTGTATTTGTTGTTTATCAAAACGAGATTGCAAAAGCAATTGGTAAAAATGGAGCAAATGTCAAGAAAATCAGTGCTTTATTAAAAAAACCATTAAAGATTGTTGAATTTAATGATGATGTTTTGGGTTTTGTTAAAAATTATATATTACCATTAACAGGAGAAGTTTCAAAAGATGGCGAGAATGTTGTTATAAAAGCGCCAAATGCTAAAACAAAAGGTCAATTGTTTGGTAGAGAAAGATCAAATTTAGCGTGTTTAAAAGAAGCAACTAAGAGATATTTTGTTGATATTGATATTAAAATAGAGTAAGTTTTTTAAATAGATACAAATCACTAATATAAAAATGGCAAGTAAATCACAAGGACTAAATGCTGGCAAGAAGCTAAGCAAGAGAAGGCATGCAGGTAGAATGAGCCATGCTAAATATGTTCGTAGAGTTGGTAAACTAAAAGAAAAATCAGATCCATTAGAAGGATCATCTCAAGCTAAAGGAATAGTTCTAGAAAAAGTTCAATTAGAAGCTAAACAACCAAACTCAGCAATGAGAAAATGTGCAAGAGTGCAACTTACTAAAAATGGTAAACAAGTTACTGCTTTTATGCCAGGAGATGGTGCACAAAAGCTTATTGATGAACACGATGAAGTTATTATTGAATGTATTGGTGGTGCTAAAGGAAAATCTAAAGGAGATCTTCCTGGTGTTAGGTGGCAAGTTATCAAAGTTAATGATCAAAGTTTAAAATCTCTAAGAAAAGGGAAAATAGATAAGGCTAGAAAATAATGAAAGCGTTTAATAGATGGGATACTGAAGGTATTAAAATACAAGATCCAGGTCTTGTTAAATATGTTAATCTTGAACCTACAATTGTTCCAAAAACTGGTGCAAGGTATGCAGGTAACAGATTCCATAAAAGTAAAGTATTCATTGTTGAAAGGTTAATCAATAAAGTAATGGTTCCAGGTCATAAAGGTAAAAAACATTATAGAGGTACTGGAAATACAACTGGAAAAGCTCAGAAAGCTTATGATATTGTTGAAAAAGCTCTTAAATTAATCGAAGGTAAACTTAAAAAAAATCCTATTGAAGTTTTTGTTCAAGCTCTTGAAAATGCAGCACAACGTGAAGAAATAATCACAATTGAATACGGTGGTGCTCGTTATCCAAAAGCTGTTGAATGTGCTCCACAAAGAAGAATTGATGTTGCTCTTCGTTTTATGACACAAGGTGCATTTCAAAAATCAATTAATTCTAAAAAAACAATTGAAAGTGCTTTAGCTGAAGAAATTATTGCAGCTTCTCAATTATCAAGTGCTTCTGCTGCAATCGCTAAGAAATTAGAAGTTGAAAGACAAGCTGATTCAAGTAGGTAAATTAAACATCAATTCTAATTAAGTTTATATATTATTATTAATTATTTATGATTATGGATATAAGAATAATAAAAATTAATTTAAAAACTTTTAAAAAATATCAAGAAGAACTTCTAGATATATATATGGAGGCTGGTACTCAAGGTCCAATGGAACAATTCATGGACCGAAAAGAGGAAACAGAGTATCTGTTGGATTTATTTAATGTTGAAGGATATGGATCTCTTGCTTTTGATAGTAACAAATTAATTGGATTCATATTAGCTTGTTCTTTAAACCATGATTCTCTTCTACCAAAAACAATTAAGAAAGATTACCTCATTGAAAAATGTCTATACATATCTGAAATGCACATTCATAAAGATTATAGAAGTAAAGGTATTGGTTCAGAACTAATGAAAACATTCCTAAAGGATATTGACAAAGAAAAATGGAATTATTTATTCATAAGAGCGTGGAAAAATAATGTTCGTGCAATTAAATTCTACAAAATGTTTGGATTTATTGAAAGTGAAACAATTGATCAAAAAAAGATTAAGAAAGACCGTTCAGAAACATTCATGATTAAAAAAGTTTATTTGTTCCAAAAGATATAGAAATTTATACACCAGCACATTAAACATTCTTAACTTTATTACCGAATATATAAATATATTTCCAGGCAAAGCCTTGTCTTTTCTTAACTTTGATGTCAAAACCTGCTTTTTCAAATTCGTGCTTTAATTGAATTTCATCTCGTACCCATTCAATGTTTGGAATTACGTCAAAAAATTTGTCATAATCAACAAAACATATCTTTGAACCGATCTTAAGCTTTCTATTTAAGCCTTTAAGCACTTTCTGTTTGTTTTGAATCATACCTAACATTCCAACAGATACAACTGTATGTACTTTAGGAACATCTGGGTGAACCCTAGAATGATGTTGTGGATCATGAATCACTTTAACATGTTTATGTTTTTCCATACGCCTTGCCGCAATCTTAGCTTCATGATGTGACATGTTAGTTGCGTACACTTTTCCTTTTGGACCTACTTCTTCTGCAAGATGTTCTGTAAGCGTTCCAACTGAACAACCAAACTCTAGAACAGATTTTCCTTTAATATTTCCTAATAATCTCATAACTTCTCTTCTTACAGGTTTTGGAAATAATACTCCTTCCCCTAATAATACTAAAGTTGCAAACAAATCATCCACTCTTCTAATCATTTTTGGATCATAATAAAATTCTATTAAGAAATAAAGTGGAATTCCAATTATTATGAAAGATGCACCCATTGTCAATAATCTAAGGGAACTATGTTCATAAATAATCCATGTTATTATCAAAGATATTAAGAACAGTACTACTAAAATTGGACCTGTTCTTCCAAAAGGAACTTTGAAATACCTTTTAGTTTTTGGTTGTTTATATCTTAAAACTACAACACTTAACATGGTTGCTGCATACATGAATAAGACTAATGGAACTAAAATTAATAATAATGTATCATAAGAACCTGCTCCTACAAAGATTACAATGCTTGTAATTATGGTTTGTAATATGATTGCTTTGTAAGGTGTACCATGTTTAGGATGGATTTTGGCAAATTGTCTTAAAAATAATTTATCTTGGGCCATTGCCAATATTAATCTTGGTGCAGATACAATCCAACCTGCAACAGAACCTATAATTGCTAAATATACCAATAATGTAAATGCATCACCACCAAAATTCCCAAAATGTAACTTTCCTAGGTCTGTTAATGGTGCTACTGAATTTCCAAATTGTTGCCATGGAATTGCGCCTAATGAAGTTGAAACAAATATTATACAAATACCAGCAATAATTACAGTTCCCCAGATTAATGCTTTTGGCATGACTTTTTCACCATTCTTAGTTTCTGCTGCTAGAAATGTTGCAGTTTCCCAACCAAAGAATGTTTCTGCAATTAGGAAAATTACAAAAAATAATGTAAATGGTTGTGATACAAAAAAAGGTGTCATGTTTGCTGTTTGGAACTTGAACAATGAAGGTATGATTAAAGCAATTAACGTACCGAGAGTAATGAATGCAAATGTAACTAACATAACTGCGCTTGTTTTCATTCCTTTGAATGCTATATAATTAAATACTAATATGAAAAATAAACTAAGACCTATTTTTACAAAAGGTAGATCAACTGGTAAAAGGTATTGGATCGCACCAACAACTAACATTCCTATTGTTATATTTCCAGCAATAAAAGTGGTCCAACCAACAATAAATGAAAAGAATCTACCATATGCTTGTTTGCAGAATTCATAAATCCCACCAGATTTTGGATACATGCTTGATAGTTCTCCAAAAACCATTGCTATATAGATTGCAATAAATGATAACACAATCCAAGAAATTATTGAAGCTGGGCCTGCATGCATTGCACCAATAGCTGGTAGGAAAAATATTCCAGTACCCATTATAGAATTGATTGTGATTAAAAGAATAGTCGGATAATTAAGTACTTTCTTTAGTTTAGACATATATTTAAAATTGAATAAATAGTTTATAAATTATTCGTTAATAGTAACCTGAGCGTTAAAGTTATAAACTACAACTGTTTTTTCTTGCTTTATGAAAACAATATTTATTGAAGCTAAATATAAAGGAGAATTTGATGTTAGTAAGATTGGGAAATTACCATCAAAGGTTGGAGTAGTTTGTTCTGTACAGTTTGTTAATTATTTAGATAAAGTTGAAAAATATTTAAGTTCAAAAGGTGTTAAAGTGTTTGTATCTAAAGGAAATCAAGCTAATAAAGGACAAATTCTAGGTTGTAATGCTTCTGCTGCTTTTACTATTAAAGATAAAGTTGATGCTTTTTTATATATTGGAGATGGAAGGTTTCATCCAATAGCTGTAGGTCTTAATAGTGATAAACCAGTATTTGTGTTTAATCCTATTTCAGGCCAGTTTAAAGAACTTGATAAGAAAGTTATTGTTGATTATAAAAAAAGAAAGAAAGGTGCTTTGATTAATTTTTACGCTTCTGAGAATGTTGGTGTTTTGATAACTAGTAAATCAGGCCAGAATATTAATCTTGATTTGATAAATAAAAAATTAGAAAAGTTTGATAAAAACTATTATTATTTTATGTTTGAAACTTTAGAATTTAACCAGTTAGAGAATTTTAGGTTTATTGATGCTTGGATTAACACAGCATGTCCTAGGATTGATGAGGATATTAAAGTTTTGAATATTGAAGAATTAGTATAAATTGGTTGTTACTTCTAAGTAGTTACAATACAAAGGTTTATAAAGGGTTGAGGAGTTTTAAATTATATGGCAAGAGAATTAAATGAGATTTTAGAAGAGTTAAAAATAGAAGATAGAGCTGCAGTAGTATCAAAGCTTGCTTTAGAAAGAAAAAAAGCGAGAGATTATAAAGCAAGTTCTAGAATGATTCACGACCTTCTTGTTGACATGATACAAACAGAAAACCTTGATCAACTAGTGGCTAACATTTCTACTAGAGTTGCAGGTAATAGATTACCATATGATTGTTTTTCAATATCATTTCTTGAAAATGTTGATGGTGTTGATGTTCTGGCAGCTACAGAAGTTTATAATCCTAATCAAACAGCAGATGAAAAAGGAAGAAGTATTGCAGAGTATAGAGTTCCTATAAATGATGAAGGGAACGGGAGTATTGGTAGAAAAGTAGTTGAAACTGGTAAGACAGCATATCATGAAATCAAACCAGGTGAAACACCAAAATTAAAAAATATAGGTATGGCTTCTTATGTTACAGCTCCTATTACAATTGATGGAAGAGTTATTGGAACAATATCATTAGGCCAAAAAGGTACTAGAAATAGTAGAGAAAGTGCAATTGGTGATGCAGAGGATATTGCAGCAATAGTTAGTAGTTCAATTGATAGATTTAAGAGAACTCAAAGTCTTGAAAAAATGGCTGAACATGCTGTAAATTTGGATTTTTATCAAGGAAGTGATGGGAAATTTGGATTGGTTACTCCTTCAGTTACAACAGTTCTTGGTTATACTGAACAAGATTTTATGGATGGATTAACATTTGATGCATTACTTCCAACACTTACAAGTGGAACAAGATTATCTGCTGATCAAATTAAACGTAATAGAGAACAATTTGAAAAAATGTATAGTTGTTCTCAACCAGATCATGCAAACCAGAAATTTAAATTTTGGTTAATTACTAATGGAGAACTAACAAAAGAAGAGGGTAAATATTCTGTTAAAGGTGGAAAAGCAGCTTTAGTATCAATGCAATATAATACTGATTGGGATCATGGAAGAGTTCTTGGGGTTGTTGGAACGCTAGTTAATGAAAGTCAGATGACTCAAGGATTATTACCTATTTGTGCACAATGTCATGCTGTAAGAGATGATATTGGTGTAGAATATGGAAAAGGAGAATGGGTAGATTTCAGTGTATACTTAGCACAAGTGTCTGGAAATCAGATTTCCCATGGTTATTGTGAAGGTTGTGCAGAAGAAGCTATGAGTAAATTAGATTCAATTTATATTTTAGCAGACAACCCAGAACAAAATAGGTTAGGTATGGGTATTGTTAAAACTTTAGATAGAAGAGAGCCCTACATTCCAATTTCTGAATTGGCAATATTAATTGGTGAAGATGGAGGACATCAAGTGTGGGAAGGTGCAGCTGAGCTCCAGGATTTGTTATCAATGGGATTACTCAAAACAGAAAATGGAACTTATGTATCATTAAATGATAGACAAGTAAAGAAAGTTTAGTTAGTTTTTTATATATCAATCCCATTTTTATTCTAATGAAACTATTAAGTCCTGCAGGAGATTGGATTAGCTTAAGAGCAGCTGTTAAAGCTGGTTGTGATGCTGTATATTTTGGTATTAAGGAATTTAATATGCGTGCTAATGCTAAGAATTTTTCTTTAGGTGAATTAGGTAAAATAGTTGAATTTTGTCATAGTAATAATATTAAAGCTTATTTAACATTAAATTCTATTGTTTATGATGATGAAATTAAGAATCTGGTGAAAGTTATTTCTAAAGCTAAGGTTGATGCAATTATTTGTTGGGATTATGCTGTACTAAATGAATGTGTTAAATTAAGGATACCTATACATCTGTCAACACAGGCTTCTATTAGTAATTACAATGCTTTGAAATTGTATAAAAAAAAATTCCCATTAATAAAAAGTGTTAATCTTGCAAGAGAATTAAGTTTAGAACAAATTAAAAAAATAATTAAACAAATTAAAAAAGATAAACTTGGTGTTGAAATTGAAACTTTTATTCATGGTGCAATGTGTGTTAGTGTTTCTGGTAGGTGTTTTCTTTCCCAAGAAGTTTTTGGTAGAAGTGCTAATAGAGGAGATTGTATTCAGCCTTGTAGACGAAAATATGATGTTAAAGATATGGAAGAAAAACATTCTTTTTCTTTGGGTGAAGATCATGTTATGTCCCCAAAAGATCTTTGCACAATAGAAATAATTGATAAATTGATTAAAGCTGGAATTAATGTTGGTAAGATTGAAGGACGTAATCGTTCGCCAGAATATGTAAAAGTTGTTACTGAAAGTTATAGAGAAGCTATTGATAATAAAAAATATGATAAAAAACAATTAAAAAATAAACTTAAAACAGTATACAACAGAGGTTTTTCTACTGGTTTTTATATGGGTAAGCCAATCAATGAATGGTCAAAAGTGTATGGTTCAAAAGCAACTACAAAGAAACAGTATATAGGCAAGGTTTTAAATTATTTTAAAAAAGTTGGTGCTGCAGAAATTTTGTTAGAGGCTGGTTCTTTAAAACTAGGAGATAAAGTTATGGTACAAGGGAATACAACTGGAATTGTTGAAGATGATGTTAAAGAGATGCAGATTAATAAGAAAAGAATAAATAATGCTAAAAAAGGAGAAATGATTGCATTGAAAATTAAAAAGTTAAGAAAAAAGGATAAAGTTTACAAAATAATTAATGTTTAGTTCTTCTATGTTTGTCTAAATGATGTCTTCCCCAACCTGCTTTCATCAAAGCACCATAGATATGTTCTTCTGGGTGACCTTTAAGGAAATCATGTACTAATGAATGGTTTACTTTCTTTCTAAACTTTAATTTTGGTATTAGTAGTATAATTACTACTGCAAAGATGATTATTCCTAGACTTACGAAAGTCCAGAACATATTCTTTTTAGGTTCTGGTTGTTGTTCTGGTTCTATTACTTGTTTTGGTTGTTCTAATTGTTGTTCTTGTTGTTTTGGTTCTGGCGATGCAAGTTCAGGTTCTTTAGGTATGTAAATACATGTTTTTTCAAGTATAGGTTTGTCTTTTACAGTACCACACCTATTAATGTCTGCACAATTTCTGAATTGAACTTTTTCAGGGGCACATTCTGTCCAAGGATTGCATGTCCAATCTTCAATACAAGGAACTGTTGCCGTAGTATCTGAACTTCCGCCTCCTCCACCACCACCGCCTCCGCCACCACCGCCGCCACCATCATCACCAGAAGTTACAGTTATACTTTTTACACCAGTATGGGATAATCCTGTGACTTTAAATCTTGAACCTAAATCAGTACATGAATATTGTCCAACTGTTCCTGTGCAAGGAACTTTTGTTTCATTAGCTTGGTTACATTCTGCTGAAATTTGACTAATAGATGTAATATTATAATCTGCAATACAAACATAATTAAAAGTTGATGTAGATTTGTTAATGAATACTGTTTTTTTAACACCTTGTGAGATTAAGTTTAAGTTTCTGATTAAGATTGTACCATCTGACCCTGCATAATCTATTGTGATATTTAATGCAAGAGTAGAATTTGTAAAGTTCCAGTCAAATGTTATTAAAGACACATTATTTGAATCTGTAATATTAACAGTTAAGGTTGTATTAAATTTCACAGTAGTATTAGAAGAACCATTTACAAGTAAATTTACAGTGGTTGTTGAATTAATACTTGAAACATTTCCAGTAAGCCTATCAGAAGTGTCTATAATACCATCATTGTCATCATCAGTATCATTATTATCAGGGTTTCCATCGTTATCAAAATCAGCTATATTGTTTATAATTAGTGTAATGTTCTGCTGGATTGTTAATTCTGTATCTGTTACATTTATTGAAACCATGTATGTACCACTATTTGTAAGATTAGTTTGCCATGTAAAGTTGTTGTTAGTTTGTGTAAACCTTGAATCATTAATTGCATAGGTTAAAGCGTCACCATCTAAATCAGTTGCATTAATTGAGATGTTAATTAATGTAAGTTCGTTAACATTAATGTCTGCAATAGCTGTAATCTCTGGTTGAGCATTTTTAATAGTTATTGTAGTATTAGCCCAAGCAGACCAATTATTACCATCATTGGCTCTTACACTTAAAGTCCAAACTTCGCCTTTTGTTAAATTACCAGAGTATATTTGTGTTAAATTTTCTAACCCTGTTTGTTCAATAGAATTGTTATACCATTTTGTTTGGTTTAAAGATTGTGTTTCTGAGTCTTGATCGGTAAATGTCCAAGAAGCTATTAAAGTTGTATTTGATCTATTTTGAGAATCTAATGAAGATAAGGTAGGTGTTACAGTAGGAAAACGATTTGAATTATTAGTTGTTAAGTTCCAAGTTAAACTAGTTGAGTTAGAACCGTCTGAGACAATTACTGTTATGTTATATGACCTATCTGAAAGGTAACCTAACGTAAAATTGTATTCAAATATGTTGCTTACTAAAGTGCCGTTCCTATACCATGAAACTGTTAGATCTTCATTGTTAACATCTGAATATGAAACATTAAAGGTTTGGTTAACAGGTTCTGCAATGTTTGGTGTTAGGTCTGTAGGTGAGTAAAAAGTAATATTTGGTGGCGTATTTATGATTGTTAAAGTGGCTGACGCAAAACCAAAATTGTTTCGTGAATCGTTGTAGAATATTTTGTAATTAAATAATCCTGAACCATTAATAGCTTTATTTAATGAGCAGTTCATACCATCAAAGGTCATTGAATAATTAACATTAGATATTTCAAGCAAACAAGCGCTTAAGTTGTTTAGTAGGTCTGTTGCGTTTGCTGTAAAATTTATTGTCAGATTTGTTGTTTGGGTTGCGCTAGGAGGAGTAAGAATTGTTACATTAGGTCCTATTATGTCTTTACTTCTAACTGCGGCTATTACATCGATTCTAATATAACTTTTTCCTGAGTTTGCTATATCATTAATTAAGACACCAGTAGAATTTAGAGCAACTTTAACTTGTTTTGGAGTTATTGAAGAACCTTGAAGTCTCATAAATTGGTTTAGGAGTAGGGCCGCTCCTGACACGTGAGGTGTTGACATTGAAGTTCCTGATTTTGAACCTGTGCCACCATTATTTATAGGGGCAACTACTGTAATTCCTGGAGCTAACAAATCAAGAATTGTTCCTCTGTTGTAAAACATTGCGTCTGCGTCATTTACAGCTCCAACAGGGGTTGCATTTTGAACGCATGCAGGACTAGAAATGCCTGCAGTATAGCCATCATTACCTGCTGCAATCACAACAGAGATATCTTGTGCTACTGCTGCTTGAATAGAAGCAGACATACTATCACCATAACAATAATCGTTGTTTTGTGAATCATCCCCAATAGATATGCTAATAGCTGAAATATTATATTTTGTTGCGTTACTTGTACACCAGTCAATTGCTGATATTATGTCTGCATCTGCACAAGTTCCCCCAGAATTACAAACTTTTATTGCTACAATTCCTGCAGCTGGTGCAACACCTTTAACAGGACTGTTTCCGGCTGCGATTCCTGCAACATGAGTTCCATGACTGTGATCATCTTCTGCGTTTGCTTGTTCAGTAGAACTATCTGGACAGCATCCACCATCTAAACTACAATAACAGTATTGGGCTTTAATTCTACCTGTAAAGGCTGCATGGTCAGTATCAATACCAGTATCAATAACACAAACTGTTTCATGTAGGCCAGTAAGGTTTGTTCCTTGATATACTACAGGCCTAACATCATCTACATTAATCAAAGGTATTGTTTGGGTAAGTTGAATTGTTTTCTCACCGTTTAGATGAATACTCTTAACTTTTGGATCATTTTTTAACTCCTCAAGATCCTCTTGAGTTACGTTTCCTGAAACACCTTTAAATGAAGAATATTGTTTTGTTACCTCTATTGTTTCTTCCTCTATAAAATCTTGGATATCTTCTGCTATTTCTTCAACAGTTTCTTCTTCTGTTTCTTCAAGAATAACAATAACTGAAACTTCTTCTTCAATATCTGTACTACCATCTAGAATTTCTTCTATTCTGTCATCTACTTCTGGTTCTTCAATTGCTGAGATAATAGGAATTAATAAAAGAATTATAAGTGATAGGAGAAGAATCTTTTTCATGGATTATCCTCCAGAAGTGTTTTCATAAATTTCTCAATCTTTCTAGACATAATCCAACCTTCATCTTTACAAAGACTGTTAAATTTCTTGTAGACTTGTTGATCTACATTCATTGAGATAATTTTTCTGGGCATATTTATATAAATTTATATAACATTATATAAGGTAGTATATAAATGTTTTTATTTGTAAGCCTATTTCTTACTAAAATGTCATTAAAAGATATGCTTAGTTATGGACGTGCTGAAAAACTATTTTCTTATAATAATGGACCTTACTTTTGTAATGCATCAGATCAAGGAATTAAATTAGATCCTCAAAGTGGATTATATGTAAAAGATATGTTGTTAGTTTTTCTAGAAGAGGCCATGAATGGCGCGTTATTAGGTTATACAAATCCTAAATTATCTACTGCACTACACCCATTTCAAAGAAATGATCCTTTGCAGACTATTCAAGGTAGCGATTTTGTAAGAAAATTACAAATATTATATGATGCTGTTAAAAAAGGTGATAGAACACCATTCCATTTTAGATTAGGTGAAAATTGGGTAAATCATGAAGAAAAGAATAGTGCTGGTACAACTTTAACCACAACCTATGATACTTTAGTTATGATAGGTGGTCCAGAGGATATTAGTATTACACAAAGAACTAAAACAGAACATTTAGAACCATTTATTGATGGCAGAGTTGAAGATGGAATGATAGTGCTTGCTAAAGATGGTGAAGATTTCTTAAGAGAAGGTATAAGACCCCCTACCCATAGGCGGTGTTAAGTTATTTTATATTTTGTTAAGAGAAAAAACCATAGTTAAATCTATATCATTAACATAAAACAAAAACCATCAAGTCATAACACTATACCCAGAACTTCTTTTTGTATCTAGTATTGCTGAACCTATACCTTGACCTATGTAAAATGACTTTTCGTTCATTACACCAGATAAGATATCAAAGAAAGATACTTTTCTTTCAAAAGGTATTAACACAATTGTAATGTTAAGTTCTTTTTCAAGCCATGCCACTGCTTCATATCTGCTGCCAAGTTCATCAATAAGACCAAGTTCTAAAGCTTTGTCGCCACCTATGATTTGTGCTTCACCAAAACCTTCTGAATTAGTCAAGTTTCGATTAGACATTACATCATCTAGAAAATATTTGTGAATTGAATTGAGATGGTTTTGTATAAGTGCTTCTTCTTCAAAAGTTGCTTTTTTAAGTGGTGAACCAACATCTTTATACTTTCCAGCGACCATTCTTTGATATGTAATGTTATATTTCTCTAATAGTCCTGAAAATTCTAAGTATGAACCAATAACACCAACAGAACCAGTAATAGACATTGGACTTGCAACTATGTGGTCTGCTGCAGATGCTATCCAGTAAGCACCAGAAGCTCCAGCGTCCCGTATCCAAGCAACTGTTGTCTTGTTAGCAATTTTCATTGCTCTAACAATCTCTTCACTTGCAACTGCTCCACCGCCACCTGAATTAATCTTAAACAAAATTGCTTTGATTGCAGGGTTTTTGTCTGCTATCTCAATAAATTTAATAACGTCTTCAGATGATGTTGCGTCTGTACCAAAAGGTCCTGCCCTGTTTGAAGAGATAAATCCTTCAATAGAAATAACTGCAATGTTACCATCAACAGCTTCAAAGTCTGCACTAGTAAATAAACCAAAGATTCCTGCTATTAATGAACTGATAAAAAATAGAAATACTAAGAATATTATTACCCATACCACACCATTATTTATTTTACCGCTCTTTTTTTGTGCCATTTATTTTTTGCTAGCCTCAAATACGTCTTTTCTGCCAGTTTTTAATTTTTCTAGAATTTGATCTTTTGCCATTTCTAACAGTCCGATTGCTTCTTGGGGACTTACTTTGTCCATTTTCATCTGAGTTTGAATCTGATTCCCAATAATATTGAATTGAACTGCAAAAATCTTCTTATCATTTGTTTTTTCCATTATACCACCTTAAATTGTTGAATCACTTTTGTTTTGCTTAATACTTCTGTTAAACGTTTACTTTCTTTATTAAATAACATGTAAATTGGATCAATTATCCATAGTAAAATAAATGGAGCAAACAAGAACCAGTGTAAATTTCTAACAAAACATTGCCATAATTTTAATTTTTTTGTGTCTGAAACAACAAAAATGCCAAACAGTTTCTTACCAATTGTTTGTTTTGTTTTATATTCCATAATACTAAAATAAATCATTGCAAGAATACCAATTATGATTATTATGGAAGAAGCTAAGCTGGCAACTTTTGGATTGCTGCTTAAGTAATCTGAAAGGTCTGACATTGATAACCCAGTAGGAATAATTTTTTCAAGAATGCCTTGAAAAGGAAAAGCTATAACTAAGTTTATTATTAATAAGTCAGTTATTAATGCTGCAATCCTTTTCCAAAGAAATGCTGGACCTTCTATAATCTTATTTTTTGGCATATTCAAATCCCTATAAAAAGACAGCTTAGGTTGTCAAGCCACCCGTGTATCTTTTTTCTAAAAGATGACCTTAATTTATCTTTAGATACCTTAGTTGGATTATTTGCATTTTTTATTACATGAACTTGAGAGTGATTCATTTTTACATAAACAAATAATAAACTAAGTGTAATAATAAGAATTGCAAAAGAGAATAATGGAGAGATTGCTTGATTTGAAGATTCTGCAACTGCGTAAGCTGTAATATTATTAGATGTTCCTGAAAACATAAATGCCATTGAGAAGAGTAACATAAATGCTAAAGGTATTACAGCATTCTTAGATTTTTCAGAAAGAATAAAATTCTTTGTATTGTTATAATTCACGATTTTATCAACATATGCAGATGAATTCTGAATAAAATTTGTTTTTGCATCATAATCTGTACATGTGAATATACCTTTTGATTCTTTGGAACGTACTTTACGAATTATATCTGATGTAAACCTAATAGCAGTAGTCTCATTACGATAAACCTTTAACATTGAAAGTGAATCAAAAACTAATAAGTCAAAAGATTTCGATTTTAAAACTTCATTTATGGCAATAGAAAGTTCAGTAAAGGCTGAAGGAGATGAAATAAGAATGCCATTATTAATATTTTTATTATGATTCATAGATGAAGTTATTGCATCAATAAAAAATAGGTTCTTTGTGCTGATATTTCTAGATTCGAATATTTTAACTAATGAAGAAGAAGTCTTTGTTAAAGTAACATAACAGACTTTTTTGTTTTCCAAACCCTTCATAAGAGAAGAGATTGAATTATTGTATGATTGACTAGACATAATAGATAATAGAATAAAGTTATTATCCAGTTCGTTTTGTATATTTATTGCCTGATTCATATTTATAAGCCAAGATTTTGATGGTTTAAATATTTTGCTAAAATTCCACCTCATACAGGAATATTTTAATAGTAGTTGTTTATGTAATAATATATGTTGAATATTAGTCAATTGCAAGTAATTAAGAGTAAGGTACTAAAAGATAGGGGATTAGATTTAGATTCTTATAAAGATTCTTTTATATTAAGAAGGGTTGATTTACAGATGAGACTTGCAGAATGTAATTCACATATGCAATATCTAAGATTACTTGATAAAGATCCAGAAGAGTATAATAGATTATTTAATGCGTTATCTATCAATGTAACAGAATTTTTTAGAGATATGGTAATGTTTGAGATATTTAAAGAGATCATTTTTCCAAACCTAGCATATAATAAAATACAAAGAAAAGGTAGGATTATTAGAATATGGTCTGCTGGGTGTGCTTCTGGTGAAGAAGCTTATTCAATAGCGATTAGTATAGCCGAAGCAATAAAAGATAGGGATAGGAATTTTATTGTTAGTATATATGGTACAGATATTGATGAAGCTGCTATGAAACAAGCTAAATTAGGGATATATCCAAAAGAAAGGTTAAAAAATGTTAATAAGCAGATACTTAAGAGATATTTTAATCATAAAGATGGAAAATATCAAGTTAAAGATGAAATAAAAAGCATGATTAGATTTAATAAACAAGATTTAATTCATGATAAACATCCAACACATTTTGATATTATATTTTGTAGAAATGTTTTTATTTATTTTTCTAGGAAACAACAAGATAAACTTCTTAATATATTTCACAGTTCATTAAATTCTGATGGGTTCTTAATACTTGGAAAAACAGAGACAATTCCAATAGATTTGCATGAAAAGTTTTATTTTGTTGACCCAGGCGAAAAAATATATAGAAAGATCTAAAAAGTTTATCTCTTGAAGTTTTTTATTGTTTCTTCTATACCTTCAATTAAAGTTGTTCTTGTAAAAGGTTTTTGAATAAAACCATCAACTATTGAGATATCAACTTCATCTTTTGGTATAACTGTAATGTAAATTAAAGGTGTTTTATTCTTTGTTTTATCCCTTATTAAAGTAACAAGATCTTCACCTGAAACAGTTGGCATCTTAATGTCAATTAAAGCAGCAACAAAATCGTTTGAACTTATAGCATCAAAAGCTTCTGCACCATCTTTTGTTAAGGTAACTTCATAATCTGCTTCTTTTAATATTTTCTCTGCAAAAAGTCTAGTGATTGCGTCATCATCAGCAACTAGTATTTTCTTTTTCATTATAATTATTGTATGTCTGGTTATTTATAAATTTTTTTATTTTTAAGGAGTTATTTTTTTTTATACTTGTTAACAATCCTGTCAATCTCATCTTGATTAAGCATTTTACCACCAAGTTTATATTTTGAAGCAACATTAATCTTACCATCTTGTAATACATGATTATCAGAAGATTCTTTTTTAATTTTATTTTCTTTTTTATTACCTTTAGCCATATTACATTTCTCTAGTAGGTCCGTTTATTTGTGAAACAACTACTGAACCATCAGTTGTGTCAAACCAAATACTTCTTCCAACAGTGCCACCTACGTCCTTTGCAATAACTTTAATATCATGACTTTTAAGCTTTTCGATTACTACTTTAACATTGTCCTCACCAATCTTATTCAAAGATAAAACATTTTGAAACATGCTTGCTCCCCCAAATACTTTAGCAACCATTGATCTTGTATGGCAACCTAATTTTAACATTTCTTTAACCATTGCTTCGATTGCTTGATCTGCAAACCTGTAGAGATTAATTTTTTCTTTAGCAAGACTACTGTCAGAATGCATAATATGGCACATAGCACCAATCTTTGTAGAACGATCAAATATGCATGCAGAAACACAACTACCTAATCCAATAGCTTGCAAAATAGTTGGGTTTTTTGCAACCTTGAATTCGCCCATATAAATATTAACCTTTTCTAGCATTTTTTATCTTATTTTTGATGATATCAAAAGAATCGGGATCAAAAAGGATAAAAGCATGACCATTGATTTTCTTTTTACCAATCTTAAAATTATTCTTAAAAATTAATGCGTTCTCAGATTTACATGCAAATTGAGCAAGTACACCACCAAGAACTGCATTTAACATGTCTGTTGCAAGATGAGGTATTGAATCTGTAAGTTTTATCTTGAGTTTGTCTGAAATTGCGTTAAGATATGCGTTTGCCAAAATATTTCCTGCTGCTTCTGTTAAAGCTGATTTTGCCATATCATCAAGTTCTGTTGAACTTTTTTTGTCTAACAAAAGATCTGCCATAAACAATGCTTCTTTTTCTGGAAAAATAACGATTATTGCACCTTTTACTTCACCCTCAACTTTCATATAAACAGAAGTTACGATGGATGACGGTTTACCCACTGTTTGAGGAATTTCTTCATAAGGGTATAAGGAAACCCAAGGAATGCTTACACTAAATTTCTTTTTAGTCATGACAGAAAGGTATTTTGATGCATTTTTTGCTCCAATGTCTGCAATATTGCCCAAAATTCTTATTTCTTCTTCTGAGAGTTTCATTTTTGTCATTCTAACCTCTTAATAAGTTCTTTATATAGCATTACAAATGGTTCAGGTTTAATCAAGAAAATCAGTTCAAGTTCCAAATCTTTTTCATCAATCTCAAACTTAGTATGCACAGTTATTAAAAGATCATAACGATGATAAAAATATTTTGGTATTTTTTCAATTTTGCTTCTGCTTTCTTTTCAGCTATAAGTGCATTATCAGCTAACTTTTTCTTGGCATCGAGCTCTTTATAAAGTACATCAAATCCTTTTCTGGTTTTATTGAGTGCCCATTTGTAGTTGGCAAGTTCTTCTTTTAGTTTTTCTATTTGTTTCATTCGAGGGTTTTTATTATTGATGAGATTAATTCTGTTGGATCAGATCCCTTTACAACAAAATCCGTTGCCCCTGATTTTCTTGCTTTTAATGGATCAATCACCTCGTAAGTGGCTGAGTACATGATTATTGGGAGCTCTAGCTTTAGAACATTCCGGATTTCAAGGCAAAAATCATAACCATCTCTTCCAGGAGGCATACTTGTATCAGTTACAATAGCATCAACCTTATTTTTTTTTAGTTTATTTAAACCGTCTGTTACACTTGTGGCCTCAATTATTGCAAACCCTTTTTCCTCAAGGATGTCTTTTAATGTTGTTCTTACATTTTCTATGTCTTCAACTAACAAAATTGTTTTTTTCATTTTTTATTTACCTCCCTTAATGGGTATTTTTATTGTAAACTTTGTTCCTTGTTTAATCTGACTTTCCACTTCAATCGTCCCATCATATATACTTAATACCTGTCTACAAACAGGAAGGCCTAAACCAGTCCCCTTGTAATAAGTAGAAAATAAGGGTTCAAAGATATGCTGAATATTCTTTACAGGTATACCTTTCCCTGTATCAATCACTTCAATTTGAATATCATGATTTTTTTGTACAGTTGTAATAGTAATTGTCCCTCCTGAAATCATAGCTGAGACTGAATTTGAAATAAGATTTTGTATCACTTGGCGTAGATGCAATACATCCATATATATGTTTGGGAGGTTATCAAATTTGAACTTCACTTTAACAGTGTCTGGAATAATTATTGATTTAATAATTAATTCAAGATGTTTGTTTATATTTAGTTTACTTTTTCTGGGCTTACCTATTTTTGCAAATAGCAGGACATCGTTGATTATCCTTTCTGAATTGACAGCTTCTTCCTCCATAAATCTGATATGTTTATTGATGGTCTCATCTTTAAGGTCCCTCATTTTCAAGTAGTAGATAGAATGTCTAATTGTACTTATAGGGTTTCTTAATTCATGCCCTAAGATACCAGCTAACTTTCCAAGTGCTGCAAGTTTTTCAACAGATGCAATTTTATCTTCAATTTCTCTCCTTTTTCTAGTTTCGTTTCTTAATTTTTTTGTGGATTGTGCAAGTGTTTGTGTGGTTTTACTAACATCTATCTTTAACTCCTGAAACGACTTATATAGTTCTTCTTCTATCTTTTGCTTTTCAGTAATGTCTCTAAAAACTTCAAGAATAACTTTACGGCCTTTCAAATTCATACCAGTATGCGATATCTCAAATATCCTGCCACCTGCAACACCACCAATAACTATTTTATGAGTTTCACCAACCTTCAGAGGTTTTTTCGATGGACACCTATCGCATTGTTTTTTATTATCTTTCAAGAATTTATAGCATTTCTTACCTATTGAACCCTTACCAAACATTTTAGTAAATGACTTGCTCATCCAGAGGATATTAAGATTTTCATCGACAATATCTATACCTTCAGGAAAAGTATCAAGTACTGTACTTAATGTGTCTTCACTTTCTTTTAAAGATTCTTCTGCTTTCTTCTGTTGTGTTACATCCTTAACAACTCCAGTAATACCAACTATTTTTTTATCCGCATCATACATGGGAGATTGAGAAGTATTAAGAAAAATGACCTTACCTCCAATTTCCATTCTAGAAATTTTATTAACTCTTTGTCCCTTAAGATTCTTATCATCTACTATTTTGATGGCTTGGGCATTTTTTCTAGAAAAAATATCCTTAGCTGTTCTTCCAATAATCTTCTTAGATGGCAAACCCATCATTTTTGATGCTGCAGGATTAACAAAAGTATATCTACCCTCTTTATCCTTAGCAAAAATAGCATCAGTTATATTCTCATTTATTGTTCTAATATATTCTTCACTCGCTTTCAAGGATTCTTCTGCTTTCTTCTTTTCTGTTATGTCTGTATGTGTTGATATGGTATTCAACACTTGTCCATGATCATTGTAAACAGTGTCAACATTAAGCAAAACATCAAGTAATTTGCCTTTCTTGGTGATGACCTGCATTTCTTCATTTTTTAATTTCTTTAATCTCTTCCATTTGTTAAAAAGCTTTTTTGCTTTTAATTGGGATTTTGGTGAGTACAATTTCAGAACCTGTTTTTCGACTAATTCAGATCTCTTGTATCCAAGAACTTTTAATGCAAAATTATTAATATCAATTATTTTTCCTTGTAGGCTTATATTATATGAAAGAACAGGAATATTATTGAAAAGTTCTAGAAATTTGAATCTTTCTTTGTTTATTTTTTTTTGATATTGCTTTTTTTCATCAACATTTATCACAGAACCAAACATACGATATGCTTTGCCATTTTTATCTGGAACAAATGCCCCATGATCTTCCACATACACATATCTGCCATTTTTGTGCCTAACCCTGTATACTTCATCATATCTCTCGCACTTTTTCTGTGCCTTATCAAGTCGGATAAATACTTCTTTTCTATCGTCGGGATGAACCATACTGGTCCATTTTTTTACATTGATGTGGCCTAATTCCTTTTTGGAATAACCTAATACCTTTCTAATTGAACCGAATAATAAAAGATTGCCAGAAACGAGATCATAATCATAAGCCATCATACCAGTATGGTCAGTAACACTTTTGTATCTATATTCACTATCCCTTGTGGCTGATTCTAGTTTCTTTTGCTTAGTCACATCGCTCATTATTGAATGGCAAAACTTGCCTACGATTGTACTTTCAAGTTGCACGTCAATATTGCTAGTCTTTAGTCTCACACAACATATTGTATTCTTTTTTTTGGTCTTGTATAACTGTCTAAAATATAGATAGAGCTTATCTGCATCTTCCTGACTTACATATTGTGATAAACTGCTGCCCACTAATCCAGTTTTTTTAATGAGTTTACGACCTGTGACATTGATTCTTAATATAGTGCCCTTTTTATCCAATTCAAGGTATCCTACAGGGGCAGATTCATACAGCTTAGTATACTTCTGTTTAGCAGCCATAAGCTCTTCTTGTGACTGTTTAAGCTTTTTATTCTGATTTTCTAGTTTAACCTGCTCAATATTTAATTCGTGCACTAACTTTTTCATGCGTATTTTAGAGGGGTTTATAAGTTGACTTTCAGGCTTTTTCTCAACTAATCTTCGCAGATCTTTTAATGGATTTTTATTCATAATTATTTCCCGTGTTTATCTCTATGTGACATATTTTATTTATTCTTAATTACAGCTTTCTTTTTTTCAGAGCCTTTATTTGTACGTGTTCTTGTTTTAGTTGTAGTTTCAGACCCATTTTTTCTCATCTAAACAGTGTGTTTTTTTCCTAAAAAAACTTCCTCAATCTCTTCTCTAGATGGCATATCCTTGTATTTTGAGAAAAGTTTTTCTATTGCTTTATCAGATGCTTTTGGTATTTCCCTTTTACTAATATCCCGCGCAATAGCATAAACTAATCCATTCTTAACATACGTAGCTTGCCATTCTAATGTTATATATGAACCATCTTTGTGTTTATATCGATTGATAAAACTAACAACTGAATTACCTTTTAATTGTCTCTTAACTGTTTCTTTTGTTTTCTTAATGTCGTCTGGATGAACAAGTTTAGTCCAGCCCATTTTTATAATTTCATCTTTTTTATAGCCAAGAACTTTTTCCCAAGTATTGTTAATTTTTATAATGTCTCCATCAGGTTTTGCAATTAACATCATATCAGGAGAAAGATTAAACAAATCTTCAAATTTCTCTTCCTTTTCTTGCTCTGCTGTAATATCTAATGAAGTCCCAATCATTCTTATTGGTTTTTGATTTTCATTATAAATTGTTTCTCCCTTAACCCTATTCTTTCTTTGCACTCCATCTTTTCTAATAATTGTTATTTCATGGGTAAAGCCCCCTGTTTTTAATGCGCCCAAGATATCTTTTTTGGCCCTAGCCTTATCTTTAGGATGCACAAATCCTAAATAAGCTTCAAAGGTAATCTTGAATTCTCCAGGTTTTACTCCAAAAAGAGTATATATTCCATTTGTCCACTTTACTTGGTTTGTCAAGACATTCCAAGACCAACCTCCAAATTTTGCAATTTTTTCGGCAGAACTAAGAAGCTCTTCACTTTCTTTTAATTTTTCTTTTTCTTCTTCTAAATCTTCAAGCATATTAAGTAGTGCTGCTGATTGCAAAAAATGCCCCTTTAATTTAGGGTTATTTTGTTTTTCTATCATTTTATTTTTTGGCCAATTTTCCTCCAACAACTCCAATCTTTTTTTTAGGGGGATTTAATTTTGTTTCAAGTTCTGCAATTCTTTTCTTTAATTCAATCATTTTTCTTTCTCTTCCCAAAGATAATTTAACAAACCTTTCAAGCTCAGAAATCTTTTCAGTAGCTATTTTTTGAGCTTTTAGTTTGTCTGCTTCAGCCACATTTGCTTTTTCAATAGCTTCTTTTGTTCCTATTCCTAATGCTGTTTTGCTTGTTCCTGTTTTTAAAATAGCTATTTTCAGTGAAGCCAAAATCCTGTTTAAAGAATTGGTTAATTCTTGAATCTCGTAAATATTACTTTGTTCTAGTTGAACATCTAAATTACCTTTTGTAATTTCATCAACAGTTTCCCTTAGATGTTCTAGTTCTTTAGATATTGATTTTGCCACAAAAGAAAGGACAAGAGCAATTAATACCAATACTATTACTCCCACTAATATAACTAGTCTCTGTAAATTTGTAACATCAGAAAATGCTTCCTTTTCATCAATCTTAACAACCATTCCAATATCAATTGTATCTATATATTTTGTTACTGCTATTACTTTTACATTTCTATAATCTTTAGAGCCTAAAATAACTTTTTCTTTTTTATCTAATGCTTCATAAATTGGCAAAGTTTGGTCCTCTTCCTCAAATACATCTTCCTCAAACCGTCGTTCTGTAAAAAATACCGCAGCTCCACGTTCATTTTTATATGCTAACAAAGCCTCCCCTGTTTCACCTAAGCCTGTTCTATCTGAAACAATTTTTTCAAAAGTAATTAAATCAATTAATGCAACCAATAATCCGTCCCCAAAAGGAGTAGAAACCGTAATCGATCTTTTGCCGGTATATTCAGACAAATAAGGTGGTTTAAAGTAAGTTTTGTTTTTCACATTAGTAAAATATTCATCCAGTGAATCGTCCCTCCCAATCAGAAACTCATTTGAACTAGCTATTACAATTCCTTTATCATCTAAAACAAAAATCTCATAAACTTCATCTTGCAAATCTCTTATCTCTTTTAGCTCTTCATTTGTAAGCTCTGTATGGGTTGCTGCTATCTCTATTTCCTCTTTTTGTTCTTCTAATACTTGATTAATAAAATTTTTAAGTGTTTGCGCAGTGGATTCTAGCTGTGCAATAGACTTTTCTTCTAAAGCATTTTTAGTATTAGTGAAATTAATCATTTCTACAAAAAATAACGAAATAAAAACTATTAATAAAATTCTTGAGATAAGTTTAGTTTGAAGTTTCACTTTAATAATTGGTGTTTTTTTTAGATTCGTTGTGTCCTGACCTACATTTACCTTTCCTGAAAAAATTAGACCTGCCCCTAGCAACACAAAAAAGATTGCAGTGTGAAAAGCCATTGCAGTACTCCAGCCCTCTAAAGTGTAATATAAAAGGGGTATATTCAGAAGATAACCCAAAATAGCTAATCCTCCAAGAACAAAAACAATTTTTCCAATTAATAGAAATTTTTTCTTAATATTAGATGCATTCCCCATAACTAAAAAACCAGAAATAGAAATTAAAATAAAACTTAACATTGTTCCTGCAGAAGGCCTGCCAGGAGTTGTTGTTTTCACGGCATCTACAGCCTCCTTTACAAATAAATCTTCAATCCCTGTTCTAACTCCAACAATTACAGAGATTAATAGGAGAGACATAATTAACAATACTAACAAAGAACTTATTGGAAGGATAATTTCTGAAAATTTTCCTTCTTTATATAAATGAATATTGATATAATACAAAACAATCCCACATAAGAAAAATGACAATGCAGTAGTAAATTTCATTGTTACCCAAAAAGGTAAGATACTTGTTAAGATTGGAATACCTGCAAACCAACCAAACATTACAATTAACCCTCCTACAAGAACTATGATTCCAAGTATCTTTGATATTTTTTCATAATTCATTTTATCAAACATTTAATACTTAATTAACCCAAATTTTTCTTTACCCGCCTAATTAATTCCTTGACATCAAAAGGTTTTTGTATAAAGTCTACGATGTTTTGAGATTTCATAAGGTCTTCTCTTTCTGCTTCGGAAGTTCTTACAACACTTAAGAATGCCACTTTTATGCCTTTAATCTTTTCAATAACATCTTTTATTGGTGTGCCAGGCATCATTATATCCATCAAGATTAAATCAGGTTTTTCTTTTTTTAATTGGATAAGACAATCATCACCACTAATTGCAGTAATTACCTTATAACCTGCCTTTTCTAGAACTGTAACTACAGTAGACCTAATATCTGGTTCATCATCTACCACCATAATTGTTTTTAGCATACTACCCCTTTAATATTGTTATTTTGCTATTTGGTGTATATAAACTTTTTGATGTTTTAAAGGAATTGTTAAAATTCTTTTGGATTTCCGACATGGCAGAATTTATCTGGGATTCTGAGCATACTCAGAAATCCGAAAGGATTTCCGACATGTTTATAAATCACATAAGACTTTGAATATTAAAAATGAGTAAGAAGAAAGAAGAAGCACAAAAACAAGCTGAAATAGCAGAACAAGTTCAGCGTACACGGCTTCCTCGCGATAATCAAGTTCTTGGTGTTTTAGAGCAACGTTTAGGTGCTTCCAGAGTTAAAGTTAGATGTTTAGATGGTAAAACAAGGACATGTAGAATTCCTGGAAGATTAAAACGAAGGTTATGGGTAAGAGAAGGAGATATATTAATTGTTGAACCTTGGCAATATGGTGGCGATGAAAAAGGTGATGTTTTGTATAAATATACAAAAGCTCAAGTATCATTCTTAAGAAGAAAAGGTTATCTTAAACAAATTGATGAATGGGAAGAGTTTTAATTCTAGTTCTTAAATTAATTTTTTAATGATTTTTTATTGAAAATAATATAAATAAAAAAAATAAGAAATAAAAAAGCTTATTCTTGCTTTTCTTCTTCAACTGGTGTAGCTTCTTCAGCAGGTGCGTCTTCAGCTTGTGCTTCTTCAGCAGGTGCAGCTTCTTCAGCAGGTGCTTCTTCTTCAGCAGGTGCTTCTTCTGCAGGTGCTTCTTCACCAAAATCTTCACTATCAGATGCTGGTTCTTCTGCTGGTGCATCTTGTGCTGGTGCTCCGCCTTCTCTTTCACTACCTTTTTGTATTAATTTAATGTTTTGAGCTTGAAGTCCTTTTTCAGTCTCTGCTGCGTCAAATGATATTAAATCGTTATCACGAATAAACGTACCCTTAGTAATTGCTGTGTGATGTACAAAGTATTCTTTTGCGTCTTCTCCTTGAACAAAACCATATCCTTTTACTCTGTTAAACCATTTTACTGTTCCTTCCATTTTTATTCCTCCTTTCTAGTATTTACTATACTAGGCTAATGTTGATAACGAGTAGATTAAAGTTTTTAAAGTTTGTGGTAGAAAATAAGTGGGCATGAATAGATATAATTCACTACTCGAGAATAGAAATGTTTAAATATCACTTTATACTAACTATTAGTATGGGGAAATTAAAATTCTTATTAATGGATATTATATTATTAATAGTATTCTTAGGAATTGTTGATTTAATAATTACAACAAAAAGATTTTTCTTTGTTGGTGAATTCCTATTTATAGTAATTGCATTATTATTAGGGTTTATTGGATTACTTGGATTCTCAAAAGAAAAAAAATGGAGTGCAACCATACTATACTTTATTTTCATGCTGATAACAATTAATACGTTAATATTCTATTATATAGGTAGAAAATCAATGACAACACTACTTTTGTCAACACTGGGAATGTTAATTGCATTAGCTCATATCAAAAGAGAAGAAGAAGACTTTGATTTTGAAGAAACTGTACATGAAGAATTTACACCAGGAAAACTTATTGCTTCAAAATTTGGTAAAACTTATCACGCTCCAAAATGTGATTGGGCATTAAAGATTAAAGAAGCTAATAGAGTTTGGTTTGATTCAGATGCAGATGCTAAGAAAGCTAAATACAAAAAACATACTTGTTTAGAATAAGACTATTTCTTCCAGTAATATATAATCAATAATACAGCGCCAATTGAGATAAAACTGTCAGCTATGTTAAAAGTTGGCCAGATTCTAAAGTCAATAAAATCAATTACATGGCCAAAAGCTATTCTATCGATTAAATTGCCAATTGCTCCACCTAAAACAAAACTAAAGCCGAGTTTAGGCACAATTTCTTTTTTTGGAATTTTGCTTAAATAATAAAAAATTCCACCTATTATTACTATTGTTAACCAGATTAATAGTAAATTGTTACCTTTTAATATGCCAAAACCTGCGCCAGTATTTTGAGAGTAAGTAAAATGCAGAATATTTGGTATTACAGGAATTGATGCGTATAATTGCATCTTAGCAACAAAAAACTTTACTAATTGATCTAGTGCTATAACTGCTCCTGCAATTAAGAGAACAAAATATTCTTTTTTCATTTATTTGTTTACAGCATCAAATGCTAATCTTTCAATATTAGCTATTCTTTGATTAATAGAATCAATAGCTGACTTTAATGAATCAAGTTTGTATGATACAATCTCAACATCTTTTTGAAGTTTATAATCTGAAAATTGAGCTTTGTTATCCATTGGTGGTGGAGGAGGTGAGTGTTGTTGTTGTGGTGAGCCAAATGGTTTCATACCAGGTGCGCCAAAACCGCCAGCTGCTGTTTGTGCTTGTTGTGGTGGTGTTTGAGCTGAAGGAAATTTTCCCATTGGTGGCATTGCACCAAAGTCTGAAGAAGGTTCTAATCCAGGTCCACCTAAGCCAGTTTGATTTGCGCTAAGTCCTGGTTGTTGTGTGCCAACACTACCTAATCCTGTTTGGTCTGCACCAAGTCCTGGTGCACCAAGATCATTACCTAAACCGGCTGCGCCAAACGGATCTTTTTGTTGACCACTAGACATACTTTCAGAACCGCCAAAGTCTGGCAAGTCTCCAAAACTGTCTTTTTTCTTCCAGAACTGTAATTTATCTAGGAAGCCCATCTATTCACCCCTTTTAATTTGACTGACCTTATCAAGTGCTTTGTCAGGTACAATCTTTATAACTTTAAACAATATTGTTTCAGGATATATAATAATCTTTTCATTTTTGATAGCTTTGTAGAACGTAACTGGATCATTTCTAAGTACTTGATTTAACATTATTAGAAATATACTCCCTTTTAATTCTTGATTAGGACTTCTTTCAATCTGACTTTCCTCGATTTCTCCATAAATTGAATTATAAAGAACCATGTTTGGATCATCTGATCTTAACAATTTAAGTGCTTGTTCATTAGTCAAAAATTGTTCTGGTGAAGTTTCAACTGAACCTGCATCTTTTAACATTGAAATATCTACAACTAACAATTTCCAACTATCTTGAAGCATTGTATTATAATCTTGATTTACATTAAGATTAGTTAAAGAAGTTAATTGATCTTCACTAAAGTAAGATATTGTATCTGGATTAGTTGCGTCTGCTAAACTTACGCCAATGGTTATGCCTTCGTCATTTAATAAAAATATTTTCTCTTTAGATTGAAATCCTTCATTAAATTTTTGACCATCAAAATATACTAAGGCGCCTATGACTAGACTAAGTATAAAAGTAATTGTGGATACTATTGAGAATATCTTAAATACTTTTTTGATTACTTCTTTAAATGTCAATCATACACCTCTATTTTGATTATTTGTATGATTGATTTAAATAATTTTCTAAAGAAGTGGGTGTGTCCCAAATCTCGCTATGCTCTGGTTGCCATCGGATTCGCTTATGGATATATAAATTAATAACTGACATTCCCCGTAAGGGACATCCCCCTTGTCAGTTAAATTGAGTCATTATAAAAGCTCATAAATTGATGACAACCTACATTTGGGACACACCCTAAAGAAGTATAAAGATTAATTCATTTGTTATTGCGTTTTGTTTTCTTAGATTTTTTGTTTTTCTTTTTAATTTTTAGTTCTACCCAATAATTCCAAGCCATTGTTACAATTGCGTCCTTTGACATTCCTAATAACTCAGGATACTTTTCATATAATAGTTCAAACTGTTCTTCAGCCTTTTCATCTGGAATTTTTGCAATTATTTTTGCCATTTTAATTGTATATTGTACAAATGATATTTAAAAATATCTAATTTAGTATTGAGTATATGAAAAGCATTATTGAAATTATGATGAATAGAGTTCCAGTATAAATATAACCTTTTCTTTCATCTTTTATCCAACTTTTCAGATGAATACTTTTAAGTATATGATTCTTCCAATTATTGAGTTGTTTCTTAAAAAATATGGTTGCTAAACCAGCTACTAGAAAAATGCCTGACCTGATTAACATTAGAAGGTCCATTTTATTTAATTTAAAATAATCTTAATTATATATATTTTTCCAAAAAATTTATATAGAGAAATTCTAAGTTAGTAGTTATGAAAAAGCTTTTGTTAGTTGTACTTATAATTATGATGTCTAGTTTAGTTTATGCAGATTGTGTTGATGATGTTTGTTTAGCAAATGTTGAGGGGTGTGAATCTTCTTGTTCAGTTGGTGAACTAGATCAAGTTTGTACTGAGATTGTATGTAGATCAGGTACATATATGGGTTGTTCAGATGAATGTATTGAATTTGTTCAGAAAACAACAAGTACTGGAAGTGAAACAGCAATAAACCTTAATGAACATAACCAATTAAACATTGCAATAAACAATCTAAAAACTGAAGTTAATCAAATTAATAGTGAAAATAAAAAATTAAGTTTGGAGATTGATGCAATATCTAAACAATTAGAAGAAAAACCATCACCATTAAAACAAAATTTAGGTTTATATTCAATAATAGCAGTTATGGCATCTGGACTTTTTATTTTAGGAATATCTAACAAAAGTCAATTAAAAAAGATTTCACAACCTAAGATTTCTGAAGAAAAAAAGCATACGATTCAAACTTATATGCAAACATATTCAAATCATTATCCAAAAGAGCAAATAATGGATGGATTAAAACAGCAAGGTTTTACAGAAGAAGAAATTAAATTAGCTCAAACATAATAATCATGAAATTATTAATAAGTTTTTTAATATTGGTTTTGTTGATAGGTTGTGCCCCAGTAGAGCCTAAAGATACATCTAGTATGAATCTTACAGAAACAGCAACTTTTGCTGGAGGTTGTTTTTGGTGTATGGAAGCAGCGTTTGAAGCTTTAGATGGAGTTTCAGATGTAGTTTCTGGTTTTTCTGGTGGTGAAACAGAAAATCCTACATATAACCAAGTTATTTCGGGTACAACTGGACATTTAGAAACAGTTGAGTTCATGTATGATTCAACAATAATTTCTTATGAAGAATTAGTTGAATACTTTTGGAGAAATATTGATCCATTTGATAGTGAAGGACAGTTTGTTGATAAAGGTGCACAATATGGAACTGCAATATTTTATCATGATGAAGTTCAAAAAGAAATTGCTGACAATTCTAAGAAAAAAGTTGAAGAAAAGTTTAATCAGAGTGTGGTTACGATTGTAATACCTGCAGAGGAATTTTATCAAGCAGAAGAATATCATCAAGATTATTATAAAAAGAAATTGTTTCAGTATGAAGCATATAAAACTGGTTCTGGAAGGAAAAGTAGATTAGGAAAGTTATGGGAATAAAATAGCTTATAATTTAAAAGAGTAAGGTATTTAAATGAACATATAATTAGTATGTTGAGGGGTTTATATTCATATAATAAAGGGGATAGATAGGAGTATAATATAATGAAAAATATAATAATAAAAGGTGCTAGAGAACATAATCTAAAAAATGTTAGTATAGAACTTCCTAGAGATAAATTTATTGTTATTACTGGCCTTTCTGGTTCTGGTAAAAGTACACTTGCATTTGATACAATATATGCAGAAGGACAACGAAGATATGTTGAAAGTTTGTCTGCTTATGCTAGACAGTTTCTTGGCCTAATGAGTAAACCTGATGTTGATAGTATTGAAGGACTTAGCCCTGCAATATCAATTGAACAAAAGACTACAAGTAAAAATCCGCGTAGTACTGTTGGAACTGTAACTGAAGTATATGATTACTTAAGACTATTATTCGCAAGGATTGGAACACCATATTGTCCTGAACATAATATAAAAATTCATGCTTCATCGCCTGAAAAGATATCTGATCGAATAGTTGAAGATTGTACTGGAACAATAACTGTTCTTGCACCAATTGTTAGACAAAAAAAAGGTACTTATGAAAAGCTAATTGAAGATTTAAACAAAGAAGGTTATTCAAAAGTTAGGGTTAATAAGAAAATATACAAGACTGATGAAAAAATTAAGCTTGAAAGATATAAAAAACATGATATTGAAATTGTTATAGATAAGTGTGAAGTGAATGATAGAACAAGAATTGTTGAAGCTGTTGAAAATTCATTAACCAAAGCTGATGGAATTGTTATAGTATTAAGTAATGATTACGAACATACATATTCATCAAAACTTGCTTGTCCAAAATGTGGAATTGGGTTTACTGAACTACAACCAAGAATGTTTTCGTTTAATAGTCCATTTGGTGCTTGCACTGAATGTAATGGACTTGGTATAAAAACAGAATTTGATCAAGAATTAATAATCCCTGACAAAAATGTTTGTATTGCTGATGGTGCAGTAAGGCTTTATAGAAATGCAATTGATGGGTGGCGTGGACAATATCTTGGAGCTGTTGCTAAACATTTTGGATTTGATGTATTTTCACCAATAAAAGATCTTAATAAAAAACAATTTGATGTCTTAATGTATGGGTCTACTGAGAAAGTTAAGTTTAGTATGGTAATGAAAGGTGGAGATGCTAACTGGTCTCATACAGGGCAATGGGAAGGACTTATTCCTCAGTCAGAAAGGTTATATTCTCAGACTAATTCTGATTATCGTAGAAAAGAGTTAGAGAAATTTATGAGAATCTCAACTTGTCCAGAATGTGAAGGTAAAAGGCTTAAACAAAAAGTTCTTTTTGTTAAAATCAATGGAAAGTCAATTATTGATGTTACTGATTTTTCTATTAAAGATGCAATAGATTATTTTGAAGGTTTAGTATTAAGTAAAAAAGAAATTACAATTGCAAAACAAGTTTTAAAAGAGATTAAAGAAAGATTATTGTTTCTTGATAGAGTTGGACTTAATTACCTTACATTATCTCGAAATGCTGGCAGTTTATCGGGTGGCGAGGCTCAAAGAATAAGGCTTGCAACACAAATTGGTGCAAATTTAATGGGAGTGTTATATATTTTAGATGAACCATCAATTGGACTTCATCAAAGAGATAATCAAAAGTTAATTGATACTTTACATAAGCTTCGTGATATAGGTAATACACTTTTGGTTGTTGAACATGATGAAGATACGATTAGAAAAGCTGATTATGTAGTTGATATGGGGCCTGGTGCTGGTATTCATGGTGGAGAGATTGTATCACATGGTACACCTAAATTTATTGAAAATGATAAAAATTCCCTTACTGGAAAATATTTGTCTGGAGAACTTAGTATTGCAGTTCCAAGTGAACGTAGAATTCCAAAAGAGTTTATTAAAATAATAAAAGCTTCACAAAATAATCTTAAGGGAATAAATGTTAATATTCCAATTGGTCTTTTTACAACAATTACTGGTGTTAGTGGTTCTGGTAAATCAACTTTAATCTATGAAATATTGTATAAAGCTATGATGAAAAAACTTTATGCATCAAAACTACGGCCTGGAAAACATGAAACTATTGAGATTGAACAGGAAATTGATAAGGTGATTGTTATTGATCAAAGTCCTATTGGGAAAACACCAAGAAGTAATCCGTCAACTTATACAAAAGTGTTTGATGATATAAGGAAACTTTTTAGTGATACAAAGGAAGCAAAAATTAGAGGATATAAACAAGGTAGGTTTTCATTTAATGTCAAAGGTGGCAGGTGTGAAGCTTGTTCTGGAGATGGAGTAATTAAGATTGAAATGAATTTCTTGCCAGATGTTTATGTTGAATGTGAAGAATGTAAAGGTACTAGATATAATCATGAAACACTTGAAGTTAAATACAAAGAAAAGTCTATTGCTGATATATTAGCAATGAGTGTTGAAGAAGCAAAGAAATTTTTTAGTGCAATTCCTGCAATAAACTATAAGCTTGATACATTAGATAGGGTTGGACTTGGTTATATTAAACTTGGACAAAGTTCTGTTACACTTTCAGGTGGAGAAGCACAAAGAATTAAGCTTACAAGAGAACTTAGCAAACGAGCTACTGGTAGAACATTATATTTACTTGATGAACCAACAACTGGTCTACATTTCCATGATGTTAAGAAATTAATAAAAGTGTTTAATGATTTAGTTGATCGTGGAAACAGTTTAGTTGTAATTGAACATAATTTAGATGTCATTAAATGTTCAGATCACATAATTGATCTTGGACCGGAAGGCGGCGATAATGGTGGAGAGATTATTGCCATAGGTAGTCCTGAGGAAGTTGCAAAAATTAAAAAAAGTTATACTGGCCAATTTTTAAAGCCAATGCTAAAAAGTGGAAATACCAAATAATCCTGGTTGTTACATCTATAAAAACAAACAGGGCAAAATAATATATGTAGGCAAGGCAAAAAATCTAAAAAAACGTGTTGCTAGTTATTTTAATAAGAATGACCTAGATGAAAAAACTAAACATCTTGTTTCTAACATTTCTAAAATTGATTTTATTGTAACTAATAGTGAAGTTGAAGCTTTGATTCTTGAAAATAATCTAATTAAAAAGAATCAGCCTAAATATAATATCAATCTTAAAGATAGTAAAAGGTATGCCTATATTAAAATCACTGATGAAGATTTTCCTCGTGCACTTATTGCTAGAAATATTACAAAAGATGGAAAGTATTTTGGACCATTTGTTTCTGCTGCTGCTAGAGACTATGTGCTTGATTTTGTTAAGAAAACGTTTAGACTTAGGACTTGTAAAAGAATGCCTAAAAAAGAATGTTTAAGATATCATATTAAACTATGTGATGGGCCTTGTACTAATAAAATTTCATTTAAAGAGTATATGGGGAGAATAAATGATGTTCAAGTTTTACTCAAAGGTAATCTAAGTGGTTTGGTTAAAATATTAAATGTTAAAATGAAAGAATATTCTGTTAAAAAGAGTTTTGAGAAAGCAATTATTGTACGTGAACAAATAAATGCTCTAAAATATTTAAAAGAAAAACAGAATATGGAAAGGCAAAAGAAATTTGATGAAGACATTATAAATTATTATTTAAGAGATGGGAAAGTTTATGTTATGATGTTTAATACAAGTAAAGGTGTACTTGGAGAAAAGCAAGAATGGGTTTTTGATTATATTGAAGGATTTTTTGAAGATTTTTTAATACAATATTATGATCTAAATAAAAGAAAGAAAGAATTGATATTACCTGAGAATGTTGATTTGGCTTTAAAAAAGTATCTTGATGACAGACAAGTAAAAGTTGTTGTTCCAAAAAAGGGGGAAAGAAAAAAGTTAATTGATTTAGTTAAGAAAAATATTGAGATTGCGTTTTTTGCTAACACTAAAAAGATTGAAGAGTTGCAGAAAAGATTAAAATTAAATGATATACCTAATGTGATTGAATGTTTTGATATCTCGCATTTAAGTGGAACGTCAACTGTTGGTTCGATGGTACAGTTTAGAAATGGAATACCTGACAAGTCAAACTATAGAAGGTTTAAAATTAGAACAGTTAAAGGTATAGATGACTTTGCATCAATTAATGAAATTGTGTATAGGAGATATAAAAGGTTGCAACAAGAAGCACAATCAATGCCTAACTTAATAATCATTGATGGTGGCAAAGGACAACTATCTTTTGCACAAAAAGCATTAAGTAGATTAAACTTAAAAATACCAATTATTTCAATTGCAAAGAAATTTGAAGAAGTACATGTTCTGGGACTTCCATTCCCGTTAAAAATTCCAAGAAAGAATAGTGCATTACTGTTTTTACAGGAAATTAGGGATGAAGCGCATAGGTTTGCAATAAATTATAATAGAATGTTAAGGAAAATTAAATGAAATTTAAGTTAAAGTCAAAGTATAAACCCAAAGGTAGTCAGCCAGAAGCTATTAAAAGTCTAGTTGCTGGAATAAAAAAAGGCTACAATACACAAACCCTTCTTGGAGTTACAGGTTCAGGAAAAACATTTTCTATGGCTAATATTATTTCTCAAGTTGGTAAAAAAGCAATAGTTCTTGCTCACAATAAAACTCTTGCAGCTCAACTTTATAATGAATTTAAAGAATTGTTTCCAGAAAATAGGGTTGAATATTTTGTTTCATATTATGATTATTATCAACCGGAGAGTTATATTCCTGCAAGAGACCAGTATATTGAAAAAGATAGTCAGATTAATCCAAAGATTGAGCAATTAAGGCTTGGTGCTACTGCTTCTTTATTATCTCGTGAAGATGTTATTGTTGTTGCATCTGTTTCTGCTATTTATTCTGTAGGAAATCCTGAATATTTTCAAAAAATGGGGCTTGAGATTACTCAGGGTCTAAAAATAACGCGTAGTGAGATTATATCAAGGCTAGTTGAATTACAGTTTGAGCGAAATGATACAGAACTTATGCCTGGCAGGTTTAGGGTAAAAGGAGAAACTGTTGATTTTATTCCTGGTTATCAAGATGACATAATAAGAATTGAATTAAATGGAGATAGTGTTGAACGAATTATTGAGATTGAAAAAGTATCAGGCAAAGGAATTGATGAGATGAAATATTTTTATGTTTATCCTGCAAAACATTTTGTAATGCCTGAAGATAAAATCTTAGATGCTATTGCTGAAATTAAAAGTGACATGGAAAGAGAAGTTAAGAAATTAGGTTTAGTTGAAGCGCATAGATTAAAGCAAAGAACTTTGTATGATATTGAGATGTTAAAAGAAACTGGGTCATGTAAAGGAATTGAGAATTATTCTAGGTATTTTGATGGAAGAAAAAAAGGTGAAAGGCCTTATTGTTTACTTGATTATTTTGGAGATGATTTTTTAATTTTTATTGATGAAAGTCATCAGACAATACCTCAGCTTAATGGGATGTATAAGGGAGACTTTGCTCGTAAGAAAAATTTGATTGATTATGGGTTTAGGCTTAGTTCTGCGTTTGATAATAGGCCTCTTAAATTTATTGAAACTGAAAAGTTTTTGTTATCTAAAAAGACAGTGTTTGTTTCTGCAACACCTGGAATTTATGAAAAAGAAAATAGTAAGCAGATAGTTGAACAAATAATTCGGCCTACTGGTTTAATTGATCCTGTCGTTGAAGTTGTTCCAATAAAAGGTCAAATGGATCACTTAAAAGAAAATTTAATAGCAACAATCAAAAAAGGTCATAGAGCACTAGTTACTACAATTACTAAGAAACTTGCAGAAGAACTTACTGATTATCTTGCAGGTTGTGGGATTAAGACTAGGTATTTACATTCGGAGATTGATACACTTGAAAGAACTGAGATTATTAGGCAGCTTAGAGCGCATAATTTTGATGTTTTGGTTGGTATAAATTTACTTAGAGAAGGTATTGATATTCCGGAAATTGGATATATTGGAATACTTGATGCAGACAAAGAAGGGTTTTTACGAGACACAAAAAGTTTGATTCAGATAATTGGTAGAGCTGCACGTAATACACATTCAAAAGTTGTCATGTATGCAGATAATATAACTAAGTCTATAAAACAGGCACTTTTAGAAACTGAGCGTAGGCGAAAGATACAAACTGATTATAACAAAAAAAATAAAATTACACCAAGAACTATAATTAAAGCTATTCCTGATAAAAAGATTGAATTAAAGGATATTAAACATATTCCTAAGAAAGAATATCCTAAGTTGATTAAACAACTTGAAAAGGAAATGAAAGAAGCTGCAGATAGACTTGATTTTGAAGCTGCAATTGCCTTTAGAGATCGTTTGAATGAATTAGATAAGAGTTAGCAATTATCCCACATGAACTGGAAGAATTTTCTATAACCATCTGCAAGTTTTTGACTTTTCATTACAAAAATTAAAGGTTCTTCTTCTAATTCTCCAGGTTTAACACCAACAAAAGTAACAACATAAGGTCCAAAAATATCAACTGCTGTTTGAGAAGAATATTCTTTTGGTAGAAATTTGTATGGCTTTCCTACATCTTCTAGTATTTCTGGTTTTAATGTTTTTACCTCATTATCAAACAAATGCATGAATTTTATACCAAGTTGTTTTCTTTCCCTTTGAAATCTAGGTAGAAAATGTTTTAACCTTTCATCAAACCAAAATGCTTTTGCACCAATAAAGTAAACAGTTTCTTTTGTTTTTAGTATGTCATTAAGATAATTCTTAACACCTTCAATCCCTCTATACAAATAAGCTTCTTCTTTTTCTTCTACTGCTAGATATTTAGATTGTAGTTCTGGCAAAACTTTAGTAATCTTATCTTCTTTTTCTTTTAATAAAGATAGTAATCTATTTGGGTTAATTGCTTTAAAATTTTTCTCACTCTTGATAAATATTTGAGAGACTAAACCTTTTTCTGTTAATTTTTGTAAAGCATCATAAACATTTCTTCTATGTACACCTGATTTGTTAGAAATAGTTTGAACTGAAGTTTGTCCTATCTTCAATAATGCTTCATATACTCTTGCCTCATTTGGACTTAACCCGATTTCCCTTAATAATTCTTCATACATGATAATAAATATATTTGTTTACTTTAAAAACTTTTCTAATTAAGGTGGTAGTTACCACCACAAGTGTTTAAATAGATGTTTGTTACTACTAACTAAAGGTGGTATAAATGATATATATGACACAAACAGTAGGATATATGTTTTTAGCGATATTCGGTTTGGTAATGTTGCTAATAACCAAGAAAAAGAAACAGACAAAAGAAGGATTTTTATTAGCTAATAGAAAAGTTGGTTGGCACCTTGGTGGATTTAGTATTGCTGCATCCTGGTTATGGGCACCTGCTTTATTTATATCAGTGCAAATAGCATATCAAAAAGGTTTGGCAGGAATTTTTTGGTTTACAGCTCCAAATATATTAGCGTTAGCTATTTTTGCAATTTTAGCACCTAAAATTAGAAAAAAATTTCCAGAAGGTTATACATTGCCTCAATATATTAAACATAAGCTAGGTAGAAAAGCACATAAAATATACTTAGTGCCATACTTTTTTTATCAAGTAATGGCTATAACTGTACAGTTATTTGCTGGTGGAAGTTTAGTATCTTTACTTACTGGGATTCCATTGTTAATAGTAATGCCAATATTAGCTACAATAGCATTAGCTTATACTTTAATATCTGGTTTAGAAGCGTCTGTAAAAACTGATTTTATGCAAATGAGCTTGATATTTTTGATTGGACTTATTATTATTCCAATGAGTTTAAGCATTAGCAAAATAACTGTTGTTGCGGGAAATACTTTTGGTAATATTTTTGATCCAGGAGTTGCATTTTCATTTGGTATTGTAACTGCTATTGGTCTTATTGCAGGAGCAATTTCAGATCAACAGTATTGGCAAAGAGCTTTTGCTATAAAGAAAAAGCATTTAGGAAAGGCATTTTTATTTGGTGCTGTATTATTTGGTATAGTTCCAATTGCACTTTCAACATTAGGTTTTATAGCAAGAGCTATGAATATAACAGTGCCAGCTGGTGTTGATGTATCTATGATCGGTGTACAGACTGTTGCAACTTTATTACCATCATGGGCAGTTTTATTATTTGTGATAATGCTGTTAGCAGGACTTAGTTCAACTTTAGACAGTGGTTTATCAGCTGCAAGTTCATTGTGGGTAATTGATGTTGCAAAGAAAAAGACTGTAAAAACAGCAAGAAAAGCTATGATTGGAATAACTGTAGTAGGACTGTTAATAGCTATTGGTGTAATTTACATTCCAGGCTTTGGATTGCAACACTTATGGTGGGTTTTTAACACAATAGCTGCATGTGTAATGGTTCCAACAGTGTTAAGTTTATATTGGGACAGGCTTAGTGAGAAAGGTGTTGTATATGGAGTATCAACTGCTTTTATAGTGGGAATTCCGTTGTTTATCTACGGAAACATTATTGGCAGTGCTGCTATGATAGTATCTGCATCATTATTTATCGTAGCTATAAGTACAGGGTTTTGTTTAGCTCTACCTAAGAAAAATATTTAATTTTTTTTATTTTTTAAACTAAAATGCCACTAATTGCGCCTTCTTGGCCTGGTCTAGAAGTAATTTTTGCTTTACCTTTATCAGTTTCAACAATTGACCCTTTAGTCATAATATTTCGTCTGATATAATGTCTGTTAGCTGGGTTTTCTACAACACTTGTAATAACAGCTTTTTGATATTTCTTTGTTTTTGGATCGTAAACATTTAATTGATTAGTTGATAATAGTTTAATTTTTTGGTTGCCACCTAGAAGTTTGATTTTAGTTTTTCTTGGTTTTTCTTCAACTTTAGTTAAAGCTGGAAGACGACCCATTTGGTGTTTTCGCTTTACTCTAAGTGCTTTATATCTACCACCTGTTGCTCTTCTATTTGCTCGTTTTTGTAATACTACCATAAAGAATGGAACTATTATTCCCTTTTTAAATGTTTGGAAAATGTAAAGCATTTTTCCAGCTCACAAAAGCCAAGATTACCTGTATGTTTTCATTTATTACAAATAATTTATATATTACAAATATAATTATGATGGATAGGTGATATCAATGAAGATTCATATACTGATTTTGATAGTAATTCTAATGTCTGCTTGTCAGACAGTTCCTCAAGAACAATTAAACCATATTGGATGCCAAGAAGGTGAGATTGAAACAGATACTTGTGTCATAGCTGAAAATAATAATGTTGGCATGTTTGAACAAGAGCTTAATGTAGAAAGTGAAGATGTTGATTTAGGTTTCTTAGCTAAGCCAAAAGAAGAAGGAAATTATCCAGGTGTTGTAATGATACATGAATGGTGGGGACTTAATGAAAATGTTAAAGAAATGGCAAAAATATTAGCAAATGAAGGTTATATTGTTTTGGCAGTTGATTTGTATGAAGGAATGGTTGCTGCAGATAGTGATAAAGCAAGAGAATTGGTAACAAGTGTTAGAAATAATCCAAGTAAAGCAATTGATACAATGAAAATGGTTGTTTCTTATCTAAAAGAAGTTCAAAATGTTCAAAAAGTTGCATCACTAGGATGGTGTTTTGGTGGTCAACAATCCTTACAGATATCGTTAAATGATCAATTAGATGCGTCTGTAATTTATTATGGGCACCTAATAGATGATAAAGAGCAATTGAAGAATATCCAGGGGCCTGTGCTAGGAATATTTGGTGAAGAAGATCAAAGCATTTCAGTAGAATCTGTGAAAGGTTTTGAAAAAGCATTAAATGAATTAAATATAGAAAATGAGATATATATTTATCCGGGAGTGGGACATGCATTTGCTAATCCATCTGGAAGTAATTATGCTAAAGAAGAAACAATGGATGCATGGGAAAAAACAACCGAATTTTTAGAAATGAATCTTAAAGGTGAATAAAATGGAAGAAGAAAATATACAAAAAAATGAAGCAGAAGAGCCTGAAGAGGACTTGCCTGTTGAAGAAATTGCTGAAGAAGCTGATATTAAAATTGAAGCTTTAATAGAGCTTTTAATTCAAAAAGGAGTCATAACAGAAGAAGAGTTTCAAAAGAAATATGATGAATTTTATGAAGAAGAAGAACCATCTAAGCAATAAACTTTAAATAAACTCTTTCTTTCTTTTATTTTTATGAACATAGAAGACTATAAAAAAGCAGGTAAGATATCAGCTGAAGCTTTAGCATTTGGTAAAGAGTTAATTAAGAAAGGTAACAAAGTTTTAGATGTATGCAATAAAACTGAAGAATTTATTCATAAGCAAGGTGCAGGACTTGCATTTCCAGTACAAATTTCTATGAATGATATTGCTGCTCATTATTGTCCTGAAGAAGATAATACACTTGTTTTTGAAGATCAGTTGGTTTCTTTAGATCTTGGAGCTGAAGTTAATGGAGCAATTGGTGATAATGCTGTTTCAGTTGATCTATCTGGAAATAATGCAGAATTGGTTAAGGCATCTGGGGAAGCTTTGAAAGCTGCAATTGAGCAAATAAAGAAAGATTATACTTTAGGAAAGATTGGAAAAGCAGTTGAAGATACCATTCAAGGTTTTGGATTTGAACCTGTTAGAAACTTATCAGGGCATGGACTTGGTGATTATTCAATACATACTGGAATGACAATTCCAAATTATGATACTGGTGATGAAGATAAATTAGAAAAAGGAATGGTTGTTGCTATTGAACCGTTTGCAACAAACGGAACAGGATTAATACATGAAAAAGGTGACCCGTCAATTTTTTCTTTAAAAGGTAAGAAATCAGTAAGAATTGGTTTTGTTCGTGATATTATGAAAGAAATTGAGTCTTACAAAGGTTTGCCATTTACTACTCGTTGGCTTACAAAAAAATGGTCTTTGGCACAAGTAAGTTTTGCATTAAATAAATTTAAACAGTTAGAAATTTTACACGAATATCCACCATTAGTTGAAAGAAGTGGTGGTTTAGTAAGTCAAGCTGAACATTCTCTTTATATTGGAGATGAGGTTGAGATTTTAACAAATTAACCGAGATAATTCCTTTGAACTCTAACTTCACGGCCAAAAACTTCAGCAACACAAGTAACTAATCCAGAAGTTGGGTTAACTGCCTCAACTACACCCTGGATACCTTGACCTATATGTACTTCTGCTCCTATTTTAGGTAAATCCTTGGTAGGTTCTAATTCAGGAGGTATTTGGAATCCTAAATCCCTATATAATAAAGGATCTTGGGTACTTTGACACATACCCAAAAGCTCATCTTGGCTCATGGGTCTTGCAGTGACAGCAGTTGGTAGAAATTTTATATCACTATCAACCAATGCATGAAATTCAGCTTCAGTTTGGACATCTAAAAAAGCATAAGTTTGAGGAAATATAGGGCCACTTGCCCTTCTTTGACCACCAGTTCGTTTATCTCTATATGTCCATGATTTCCAAGGTACATAACAACGGCCAGACATATCAAGCCTCTCAGCAATAGTTTGAACAACTTTATAACCCTGTTGACGAGGTATATTAACAGTATATACACCTGGTTGAAAAGTTTCAGAAGCCATTTCAGATTTGTCCGCCATTTTATTACACCTTAAAGTTTATAATATATATAAATCCTGTTTGATTTTTAAAGTTTTATATTACGTAGATATTACGAAAAGTCGTCTAAAGAAATAGTTTCTTGTTTACCGGTGTCCATATCCTTAACATTAACTTTCTTACTTTTTATTTCGTCAGGACCTAGAACAATAACTTTTTTAGCTTTAATCTTGTTAGCATATTTAAACTGGTTACCTAAGTTTCTTCTTGAAATATCTATTTCAACCTTGTATTTTTCTCTTAATTTGTTTGCAACTTTAAAAGCTTCATTTCTTGCTTCTTCATTAACGATAGCAATATAATAATCAGGAGCAGTGTTTGGAACAGGGATTAGTTTTTTATCTTCTAAAAGTAAAGATAAAGTTGCGTAACCTAAAGCAAAACCTGTTGCTGGAGTTGGTTCACCTTTAAAGAGTTCAATCATTTGATCGTAACGTCCACCACCTGCGATACTTCTGAATTTTCCTGCTTTATCAAACACTTCAAAGACAGTTCCTGTATAATATGCTAAACCACGAACGGTTTCAAAGTCAAAGTCAACAAATTTAGTATCAACTAGATTTAGAATTTGTTTTAGTTCTTCTAAACCTTGTTTAGCTGTATCATTATTAACTTTTATTTTATCAACTGGTGTGATTAAAAGTTGATTTAGTTTATCTATCTTTGAATCATCTAATCCTACTTCTTTTAGCAGTTCATTAAACTCATCATCAGAGATTTTTCTTTTCTTATCAAGAATAGCTAGAATTTTATTTACATCTCCAAGCTCTGATAATAACCCTTGCATTAATTTTCTGTTGTTTAGTTTAATAGTAAAGTCGTTTTCTGTTAAACCAAGGGATTTTAGTGATGATATGATTAAATTAATACATTCTGAGTCTGCCTCTGGTTTATCTGAACCATAAACTTCGCAATTGAATTGAAAGAATTCTCTTAAACGACCTTTTTGAGGACGTTCATATCTTAAAACTTTATTGATACAAAACCATTTAACTGGTTTTGCTAAAGCTTTTTGTTTTGCAACAAACATTCTAGCTAAAGATGGTGTAAATTCTGCCCTTATAGCGAATTCTTCATCACCTTTCTTTTCTATGGTAAAGATTTGTGAAGTTATTTCTTCGCCTTGTTTTGCTTTTAGTAAATCTAAAGATTCAATAATTGGAACATCTACTTCTAAAAAGCCAAAGTTAACTGCTGCTTTCTTAAGTTTATTGAAGATATTGTTTTTAATTGATTCTTCTTCAGGATAGAAGTCAATAGTTCCAGTTGGTTTTTGAAACTGTTCTTTAATTTCTTTTACAACCTTTTCTTGAACCTTTCTTACTTCTTTTTTATCAACTGGTTTATCAATAGGCTTAATGTTTAATGGTTGATCGCGGCCAGTTATTAAACGCCTGACAGCATCTCTTATTGCTTCTGAGATATTAGGATATAGACCCCACTCTACTAACATCTGGAGCTCATTTACCAATTCTTTTGTTAATCTTATTTGTTTTGTGAGCATTACGACCACATTACAGAGGTAATGTAAAGCAGTATATAAGGCTTTCGATTAGTTATTTACAATATAGAAATTAATTAGACCAATGTTAAAAGTTCTTTTAGATCTTTAATGGTTTTATTTCCACCATCAATCTTTAGACCAACAGTAAAAACTTTGGCTGCTTTACCTGCCTGAATATCATACTTAGAATCGCCAATATATATCGCTTCTTGTGGTTTAAGGTTTAATTTATCTAAACAAAATAATAATGAATCAGGTGAAGGTTTTGCATGTTTAACGCAATCCCCACCAAGAACTAAATCAAAATATTTGTCAAAACCTGCTTTAGTTAGCATTTGGTTTACAGTAGATGTAAAAGTGTTTGATACAATAGCTGTTTTAAGTCCTTTTTCTTTTAATTGTTTTAAAACATCTTCAACAGGATAAACTTCCATTTGATCCATGTAATCTTTTACTTTAGGAAAATAATAAGCTTCAACTTCTTTTTCTTTACCTGGAAAATATTCTTTAACTAAAATTTGAAATGATCTTGACCAAATATGTTCTTTAAATTCTTTATCTGTAAGTGGTTGATTCATAAATTTCTTTAAAGCGTGCTCAAACATACTGAACCACATTTTATATGAATCTAATAGTACACCGTCCATGTCAAATAGAATTGCTTTTATCATTTCTGAAATATATTTCTTGCGTATTTTGCAACAGGGTTATGTGCTGTTGCAACACCAAGACATTTACCAAACGCAGAGAACACTGCAATAAACATCTCTTTCCTATCAGAATCAGGGATTCTTATATGAAGTTTTGCATCTGCAGATTTAACAAAAGCATTAAAGAATTCGTCGTAGTTTTCTTTGAACTCGCCAGCTAATTCTTTCTCAAACCTAAAAAATGGTCTTGATAAAAGTTCTAAAGAACATATGATCATGTCTTGCTTGATTGGAATTGTCTTAGTGTATTTCATGACAGTTGAACGACCATTGCCGTGGGCTTTTTTAATAGCTTCACCAAAAGTAGTTCCAATATCTTTTAATGATGCAGACTTTGCTTTAAGATTAAAATCAAACAATGCTTCTTTTGCCATTAAAGTTAACATAGAATCTAAAAATTTATCTGAAGTCTTTACTTTTATATCACCGTTACCATCTAAATTAAGAGAAAGATTGCACTTTAATTTTAATAATGAAACTTTTCTTTGCATGAACCTAAACTGACAGAGATTACTTATAAATTTTACTTTTTTGTTTTGTCTGGTTTACTGTTTTCCTCGATAACTTTCAACTGGTCAGCTGTAAGAGAATGTGAGCCTAGGCCCAATTTCTTATTGTATTTTGTCTGGCCAAAGAGTACCCAATATAATGCAAACAAACCAATAATAGATAAAATAAATAATAGTATATCGTTCATATTAGAAGGAAAAATAAAAATGTATTATAAAACTATCCAATAATTCTATTGTGGAGCCATTATGAATCTCATTGGCCTTGCAGTAATTGGCCTCATGATTGGTTCAACAGGTACGTCTTTTGTAGCTAAGTATTGTCCTGCTTGTTCTTGACAACTAAAAGTATAATACCCTTGACCTTCATATGTTTTGAATACTGCAGCACCATTGTCTGCCACTAAATTAGTTATAACACCTTCAGCCATTGGAAAATCTGATTGAGGCATATCACCAAAATCACATTTACTGCAAACCTCTGCAACATTAGCAACACTATAAGGTGCTGAATTTGCTCCAGCAACAAATCTTACTAAAGCTTGTCCTGATGTGCCTGCATTCCAGGCTGCGTCTAATGTTTGTTCTATCATAATAAGTAGAAATCAGGTGTTTGATTAATAGATTTACCCGCACTATTACGGCTTTAATTCGCCTATGTAGAAGGCCATTCCAACTGCTGAGTTTATGTTTAATTCTTCTAGAGTTTTAACTTCTTCTAGGGTTGTAATGCCCCCTGCAGCTGTTAATTTGTTATTTGTTAAAGAGTTTAGTTGTTTGAAAAAATCTAGATTAGTACCTTGCATCATCCCTTCTTTATCTATGTATGTTGCTAAGAATTCGCTGCAATAAGGTTCAAGTTTTTTAATTATGCCTTTTATTGAGATATTTGTGTTTTCTTTCCAACCTTTAATCATTACATTTCCTTTAAAGGAATCAATTGCTATGATTATTTTGCTTTTTGAAATCTTTTTATTTAACTTTGTCAGAAAATAATAATCTATCTCATTATCTTTGAAAACAGAACTGCCAATAATCAATTTTTCTGCCCCTAATTCAAGAATTTCTTTTGCTTTTTCTATTGTTCTAATTCCGCCACCAACTCTGATATTGAATTTCTCTGAGATTTTCTTAATTAAATCATAATTATTGCATTTATCCATAGCTGCATCTAAATCTATTACTTGTATTTTTTCATAGCCGTTAAAATTACCAATAACTTTGTCTAATTCAAGTTCTAAAGCTTTGTTTTTACCTTGAACTAGTTGTACAACCTTTCCATTCATTAAATCAATGCAAGGTATCATCTTATCAAAACACCATTTTCTTTACAAAAATCTTTGATATCATTAATTGTATATTCACCATAGTGGAATATTGACGCTGCTAATGCTGCATCTGCAACTTTGAAAGCTTCAATAAAATCCAAAGGAGTACCAACACCACCTGAAGCAATTATTGGAATGTTTACAGCATCAGAGATTGATTTTGTTAATTTTATATCAAAACCAGATTTTGTACCATCTTTATTCATACTTGTTAAAAGTATTTCTCCTGCACCAAGCTTTTCAACTTGTTTTGCCCAATCAACTGCATTTAATTCAGTTGGTTTTGAACCGCCGTAACTATAAACTTGCATATCTTTTACATCAATTGCTACAACACAACACTGGCTACCAAATTCTTCTGAGATTTGTTTGATCAAATAAGGATTTTCTATTGCTGCTGTGTTAATTGAAACTTTGTCAGCACCGGCTTTTAGTATTTCTTTAACATCTTCTATTGAAGATATACCGCCGCCAATAGTAAATGGGATGAAAATGTTTTGTGAGACTTTCTTTGCTAGTTTAGCAACTGTTTTACGTTTTTCATATGACGCTGTAATGTCTAAGAAAACTAGCTCATCTGCACCTTGATTATAATATTTCTTTGCAAGTTCTACTGGATCTCCTGCATTTTTTAAATTAATAAAATTGATTCCTTTTACAACTTGATTGTCTTTTATATCTAGACAAGGAATTATTCTTTTAGCCAGCATTTTAGCATCTCCAAACCTTTTCTTCCAGACTTTTCTGGGTGGAATTGAAAACCTGTTAAGTTTTCTTTCTTTATAATGGAACAAAAATCAATATAATATTCTGAATTTGTTATAGTGCCTTCTTTAGGAATACAATAATATGAATTAACAAAATAAAAGTAATCATTGTTAACTTTATTCCAACCAATCTGAGGTATTTTTCCTTTTGTAAACTTTTTAACAGTACCTTTGATCAAACCTAGGCCGCGTACATTAGGTGCTTCTTCACTTTCTTCAAAAAAAAGTTGCATACCTAAGCAAATTCCTAGACTAGGTTTTTGTTTTAAGATAGTTTTTAGGTTTTCAATGTAAATGGAATTAAAAAAATTAAAAAATTGTTTAAAATTTCCAACACCTGGAATAATTATCTTATCTGCTTGTTTTAGTTGGATAAGGTCGTTAGTTACAATGCTATCTACATTAAGTTCAGTTAGTGCGTTCTTAACTGATTGAATGTTTCCTGATCCATAATCTAATATAGCTATCATTCTAATGTGCCTTTAACCCCACAAATTGGTCTCCAATTGTTTTTTTGGAAAGATTGTCTAATTGCAATTCCCAAACTTCTAAAAACTGCTTCCCATAAGTGGTGTGGATCTTCTCCTTGTAATATTTTAACTTGAATTGTTGCTTTTAAGCCTTGAGCTAAGCCGTCGATAAATGCTTTTAAATCAGCACCTAATGTATCATCAACTTTTTTTAGGTTTAAATCTTTGTTGTTGAAATCAAAGTAAGAGTTTGCACGGCCTTCTATACTTATAACTGCTAAAGCTTGCGCTTCATCAATACATCTTATTGCAAAACCATTGCCCTCTTTTTCTTTAAATTGTTCTAAAAGTGCTTTGCCTAACAATAAGCCACAATCTTCAGTAATAACGTGGGCTAAAGGATATGTTTTTGCTTTAAAATCTAGCTTAATGTTCATGCAAGCGTTCCAAGCTAAAGTTTCAACCATGTGGTTAAAAAATGCTAATGGTGTATTTATCTGAAACTCTTTTCTTTTTTCAAAATCTATTTCTAGATTAACTTCTGCTTCTCTTGTTTCTCGTTTCATAATCTTACCTCAACACTTTTTTTGTGTGCATCTAGTTTTTCAACATCTGCTATTGTTTCTATAATTTCATTGTATAATTTTGTTAACCCAGGTTTTGTTATCATTTCATACTCTGTTGATTTCATGAATGTATCAACAGAAACTCCTGAAAACATCTTTGCAAACTGGTTAGTAGGCAATACGTGGTTTACACCAGATGCATAATCGCCAACTGCAACAGGTGAATATTCTCCTAAAAACACTGAACCTGCGTTTGTTATCTTGTTTAGATCATTTTTTGGATCTTTTGTTAAGATTTCTAAGTGTTCAGGAGCATATTCATTTGAAAAGTCAAAAGCTTGTTGCATGTTATCGAATACTATAATTGCTGAATAGGTTTTTAGAGATTTTTCAATTATATCTAATCTTGACAATGATTGTTTTTGTTTATCAATCTCTTTTAATGTTGATTCTGCTAGTTCTATTGAATTTGTTAGCATAACACCTGCTGCGTTGGTATCGTGTTCACATCTTGCTAAGATGTCAGCTGCACAGAATATTGGGTTTGCTGTTTCATCTGCAATGATTACTGCTTCAGATGGTCCTGCTGGCATGTCAATTGAAACTTCGCCAAAGACTGCTAGTTTTGCTGCAGTAACGTAAACATTACCAGGACCTACAATTTTTAGAACTTTAGGAATAGTTTCTGTGCCATATGCCATTGCAGCAACAGATTGAACACCACCAATCCTGTATAGTTCATCAACACCTGCAAGATCTGCTGCAACCATTAAGATGGACATATCTTCCCTTGGTGGTGTGCATGCTATAACTTTCTTAACACCTGCTGTTTTTGCTGCAACTGCTAAAATCTGCATTACTGTTGGATATTGTGCTGTTCCACCAGGAACATATAATCCAACTGAATCTAAAGCTGTTTTCTTTTTTCCTAGAATACCATAATCTGTTTTAATTTCAAAGCCTTTTTCTTTATCTGCTTGAGCAAAAACTTTTGCATATTTGATTTGAGCTTTGATTGCTTGGATAATTTTTGGGTTAACTTTGTTGTAAGCTTGTTTTATTTCTTCCTTTGTTATTTTAATATCTTTTAATTCAAAGTTATCAAACTGTTTAGTGTATTTAATCAAAGCTTTATCACCATCAACTTTTACCCTGCTTATTATTGGCATGATGTCTTGTTTTATTTTGTTGATGTTAGTTTTTGACCTTTTCAAAATCTTATTTTTCTGTTCTTCATCCATTTCATTGAATTTGTATATCATAATACCACCTTGTTAAGGGTGTATTCGACAATTCCAGAAGCTCCTGCTTGTTTTAGCTTAGGTATTATGTCTCGAACTTTTTCTTCGTCAATAATTGTGTTTACTGCAACAAAGTTTGAGTCTGCTAATTCTGAGACTGTAGGTTGTTTTAATGAATCGATAATTTCTATAATGTTTGAAAGATTTTCTTTTTCAACATTTAACATCAATCCAACTTTTTTCATTGCAACCATTGCAGATTCTAAAAGTAAAGAGATTTGTTCAATCTTTTGTCTTTTACCTTTGTCTTGCATAGCTTCTTTGTTAGCAATAAATTTAGTATTAGATTCCATTACAACATCAATAATCTCTAGATTGTTAGCTTTTAAAGAAGAGCCTGTTTCAGTAACGTCAACAATTGCATCACAAAGTTCTGGTGGTTTTACTTCTGTTGCACCCCAAGAAAATTCTACATCTGCTTTAACATTATTCTTTTCAAGATATGATTTTGTTATGTTAACTGCTTCTGTTGCAATCTTTTTTCCTTCTAAATCTTTAACTGATTTGATAATACCATTTCTTGGTGCGGCTAAAACCCATTTTACTTTACCTAAACCAGATTTAGAATAAATCATATCTAAAACTTCAACAACATCTGAATTATTTTCAATTATCCAATCACTGCCAGTAATACCTGCATCAATAATTCCTTGTTCAACATATCTTGACATTTCTTGTGCTCTAATTAAGATACATTCAATATCTTTGTCATCAATAGTTGGATAATAGCTTCTGCCATTTATCTTAATATTAAATCCAGCTTTTTGTAATAGATTTATAGTTGTATCTTGTAAACTTCCTTTTGGTATTCCTAGTTTCATTCTAACCTCCGATAAAAACAAGTGTTATTTCCTGTGTGACAAGCAGGACCTTTTGGAATAACCTTCAGTATTACTGTATCCATGTCACAATCTACCAATATATCTTTTACTTCTTGATAGTTTCCTGAAGTTTCGCCTTTTGTCCAAAGTTTTTTTCTTGTTCTTGAATAAAATGTTGCTTTCTTTGTTTTTTTTGTAAGATCTAATGCTTCTTGGTTCATGAAACCAAGCATCAGTACTTCGTTTGTTTTTTCATCCTGCACAATTGCTGGAATCAATCCATTAAGTTTTGAAAATTGTAACATATTATATCCCTCCTAAATGATTATTAAAAAAATGATAATAGAATTAATTATGGCAATGTCTAACTAAACCTTTACTAGATTTTGTTAAAGTTATTTTCATCATAGATAATTAGGATATAGATAAATTATAATATGATTTACCCGTACAGTTACGGGCAATATTACTGATTAGCTTTATAAATGCAAGAAGGATTGCATAGGTTATGGGAACTTTTCAATTAACTGATGCATTGGTTATGGTAAATCCACAGATGTTAGAATATCATACTGAAGATGTTGGGAGAGAAATAGCAGCTGCAAGAGCTAGACATTATGTTACAGCTGAAAAACCTTATTTTGCTATTACCGGTACAGAAGATGAACAGTCAGAAATTTTAATTCCGGGTGTTGAATTAATTATTGATGAAACAATAACAACAGGAACCCAAAACTTAGGTTGGCAACAAATAGAACTTGCAAGAAGACTGCGAGAAAGAGGAATTCAATCAGTAGAAATGGGTGGTGCAATGGTTGGAGCTGTTGAAAGTGTTGGAGAATATCTACAAAAACAAGGAATTGATTATGTTGTTAATCGGTTCTTAACAAATGAAGCAGGAATTGCTTTAACAGAGTTAGCAGCCAGAAACAAAAGATAAAAATTATTTAAAAACTAATACAATCAATTTCTGATAGACTTATATCACAGAAGATTCTTACATCTTGGTTTGCAGTGTATAATTTTCTAGCTTCTGTAAAGTCTCTTCTTGGATTAGGGTCTGCATGGTTTTGCATAAAATATACAACCATATCCATTAAACCGTTTTTAGTTCCTGTATCTATCTCTGCCTCTAATCTAGCACCGTATTTCGCCATTAGTGCATGTCTTTTTTGAGCTATAGCTTTTGCAGTTGTTGTTCTTATATCTGTTTCTATAGAATTTCCAACTCTATTAACCCAACAATCTTTTGAAGAACCGTCTAGATTTGTAGTGGGTTCATACATATGCTCAAAAAATGATACTGCAAGATCATAGACATCATCTGTTGGTTTGCCTTCACTGATTTGTTTTCTTACCCTATATAAGGCTGTTCTGTAAAATGTATTTAAACCAAAACTAGAATCTATAATATCAGCATCTTTTAATATTTGCCTCATAACAAATAACCTATCTTTGTCAATTCCATCATAAGGTAAGATGTGATTTTTAATTAAGTAAGCAACCTCACTTGCGTAATTTTGACTTAATCCTTTTCTTAATAATATCCATTTGGCTATTTTAGCTCCAGATTTAGAATGTAAAACAGCAGTTGGTGATTGTTCAGCTCCAAGATATAATTCAAAGTAACGATCAACCACATCATTTCTTCTAACAGGCAAGACCATCTCACTTAGGTAAAGTCCGTCTTCATCTTTTACTGTTTGTCCATCGGTTTTTGCTTGAAGTCCTTCAAATTCTTTTGTAATGTCGTGCAAAGCAGCAGCAATTTCTAGTTGTAGAATATCTAATCTGTCTAGACCTTCACTTTTACCAATAACTTTTACAAGGTTTCTTACTCTTTTAGTATGTCCAATAACATAATCTCTCCAGCTTAAGCCTACCCATCCATCTCTCCAACATTTGACTGTTTCTTCTAGCTTACGTTCTAATCCTTCAATATGTATTGACATATATGTAGAGAATATAGTGAGATTTATTAAATTATTTAAGAGTTATAAGCGAAATATAGAAATTTTCTTCTGTAAGTAAAGTTATACCTTGTTCTTGTGCAAGTTTATGATGTTCTTTATTTTTATTGTACCATGTTGCTAAGAAAAGTTTAACACCAGTTGGTTTAGTGATTTCTAGATTTTCAAGTACATCATCAACAAAAGATATGTCTTCATATTCAACATTGTATTTTTCTTTTATTATCTTTAACTTTTTTCTTTTATCATTACCTAAACTTGTATCAAAGATATCTTTTTCTTCAATCTTTAAGCCATAATGTTTAGCAGTAGGTATGACACCTGCCATATTTTTGTTTGTTAGTATAACAATCTTATAGAATTGGCTTAATTTATTGGTTGCATCAATTATCTTTGGAAAGACATTTTCTAAAGATATCCATTTGTCTAAATCTTTTTGCAATATATCTCTTTGTACATAGAATTCTTTCCAAAATGATTCTAATTGATCTTTGTATTTGTCTAATTGTGCTTTGAATTCATTAATAGAATTTATTTTAGTATTATTTTCAATAAGATAAAAACAAACAATCAGTTCATCTGCTGATTTTGCATATGCCCTTAAATAATGAAATTTGTTTAGAAAATCTGTTTGATTTTTGAAATAATCAAGTTGTTCAAAAGTAAATAGCCTATCTATAAGTTTTGATTGAGATAACTTCAAGTAAGTATTCCAGGATACTACAAACACTTCAAAGCTTGATTCTGCAATAACACCGTCAAAGTCTAAAGCTAATATTTTCATTTTATCTCAAAAACAACCAAATCGTCTGGGTTAGGACAACTGATCTTTAATTTACCATCTTTTTCCCAATCTATCTTGCCACCAGACTTTTTTGTCAGAATATAAGGCCATAATGTATGCAGTGCATAAGGGCATAATCCAGTGTAAGGATATTCATAGACCATACCTTTCTTATGGCCATATTCGCATTTGCCTTTTACACTAATTACTTTGACATTAACCATTGTTAATCTTTTCAGCACCTTTCCATAGATGTGGGAATAAACCAACAGCTGCTATTATCTTAACAGCATCTCCAATAAGGAATGGAATAACGCCCATCATTAATATTTTCCATAGTCCTACAGTAGGAAAGTTTGCCCATAATCCAATTATACCAAAAGTATAGATTATCAGATTTCCAAATACCATTATTGTTAGAATAGATTTTCTTGTTCTACCATAACCTTTCTCTATAAAATATCCAACTAAGAAAACCGTTACTAAGAATCCAAAGATGTAACCGCCTGAAGGTCCAATAAGAACTGCTAATCCAGAACCTTGCTTTGCAAAAACACCAAAACCTAGGAAACCTGCTAACATATATAGGCCAATTGTTAAAGCCCCTTTTTTAGAGCCAAACCAAAATGCTATCAAAAATATACCAAAAGTTTGTCCAGTTATTGGAACTGGCCAAAGCGGAATTACTAATTGTGACAAAAAAGCTAAACTAATAACACCCATTAAAAGCATTGAAATATCTATAAATATGTTTCTTTGCTTGAAAAAAGCCTCATATAATGTTTTATGAATATGTTCCATTTTATCTCCCCCGTGTATACTTAATATAGTATTATATTTGTATGTCATATAAAAAGCTTAGGGTTTAATTAATTGGAGTGTACATAGCAATATGATATATCTTAGAAGTAGGGATTCTCATCTCTTGCTGTAATCCAAGTGTACTAAGCCTATGATGAGCCATGGTAATCCTTTGTGCGTCCATATCTACCAAAGCTTGCGTTAGCTGTTCCTTAAACTTTCTCATTTGAGCAGTGGATTGGATTTTTACATCTGCGTATGCAGGACATTTATGACATCCCCAGGGGATATCAGAGATAACATCTTTGACCCCATGTTCAGAAGCTATAGCCGGTCCCTCGGTAATGCTATTAGCCCAATAAATATTTACAGTTGCCAAGCCATTGTCTGTCTGGACCATATATTGAGTTGAACTTTTATCTCCTGAAGTCTCAAACTCTTTGTCAGTTTCAACAAGATAATTCTCAAATTTAGCTTTTGCAGCTGTATAATGGTCATGATTAATTTCAAAACCTACTATATCAGTTGCACCATGCTCTATACCTGCAATCAATGAACCGCCTTTTCCTAAGAACATATCTACAAAACTGTCTGCTGGATTATCAAAAAAATCACCATGCAGAAACATAAGCTGCCCCATAAAGAAAACATTTCCATAAAAGTAATCTTTAAATTTCTTTAACTGATTAATTTTTGCGTCATTGGCAGGCATCTCCGTAAGATAGCCCACACCATCAAAGAAAAAGATATACTTATCCTGTTTATTGTGCTGTTTTCTTCTTGCTTTAAGTTGAGTGGGGATAGAACCTAGCTCGCCTCTAAGGTGGGCTGGTGAATAATCTGCCATTAACTGGCCAATGTCTCCAGTTTCAACCAAAGGAAACATCCTAATACCAGAAAGTGTACATCTTTCTTCTAAATTATCTGCCTCTGTTAAGAAACATCTTGCAGATACTTTTTTTACATCACCAACAAGTTCTGCAAAAATAGTTGGAGGCATCTCTTTTGGTTTATCTAATAGAATCATATATTTAAGATTTTGTTGAGGTTTTTAAAGGTAATTAATCATCCTTAACATTTCTAATTAGATCTGGCATGATTTTCTTTTCAGCCTTTCTTAAGTGTTCTCTGAATGTAGAAAGTGAAATGTTCATCTCTTTTGCTAAATCTCTTAGTTCTACTTGTCTTGGATAATCATAATAACCATGCTTGTAAGCTAGTTCTAAAGCTGCTTTTTGGTTTTTGCTTAAGAAAGGCATAATTTGAGGAAAGTATATGTTGTTAATCTTTGCATCTTTTATCTGACTAATCTTTAATTCATATTTTTCTTGTTGTAAGTCTGAAATAAACTTGTTAAGAACTTCACGTTTCCAAGAACCAATTTCCCAATATTCATAACCTTGTTCATCAACTACAACTGGTTTTAACCAAAAAGTTTCTTTTGAATAATGTGTTGAAGGAATTTTCTTTTTCTTTGGTTGTTTTACCATAAAAAAGATAGTATTTTGGTTTTGTTCAAGTTTTGTAACAGTCTTATCCTTCCTTAAATCTTTAACAAATTTTTCTACGTCTTCATCCTTACCATATAAAGTTTCAAAATGGTAGAAATATGAGAAACCTCCTTTGTCAAATTTATCAATTGGAACCCCAATAGAGGTAACTTTAAATTTTCTTGTTCTACTACCTAGAATACAGTCATCATGTCTTATCCTTAATTTTGCTATCCACATGATACCCTTAATTGTACGGGTGTATATAAAAGTTATGATAAATAAAAAAAAAGAAGGGATTATTTCCCTTCACTAAAACAGTTTTCAACTTTTCCTAAACCAAAACCTCGGTTTCTAGGCCTCTGAAGACCAAGCTCTTTAGCAATTTCCTTTGCAGTTTCATGATCCCCTGCTTGCTTAGCTTCATGCATCTCTACAAAAGTTTCAAAGTTATCTTCATTGATAACTTCAAACATATTTTGCATCCTTGGCATATCTTCCATAAGTTCTGCCCATGCATCATAGCCTTGCTCAATTGCTGCTTTTATCTCAGCTTTCTTTTCTTGTCTATTTTTGTGCATTTCCTTAGCTTTTTCAAACCGTTCTTCAGTCAGCTCAACTGTTTTTGCTTCTTTCCAATGGTCATAGTCATCTGCTTCTAATGCATCTCTTGCTGCTTGATTACCATATGCAACTACGCTGCCAACAAGAGCAACCAAAAGCAATGCTAAAACACCTAATTTTGTTACGTTTCTCATTTTTTACCTCCTAATTCATACTTGTAAGATAACTTAGTTAATATATAAATAAGAAGAAGCTAAAATGTACATCTTACGTCCATTTTCTTTATATGTTAAGAATATATTCCTGAGCATGCTCAAGAACAACTATATGTGGTATTAACTACTAAAATAATACCACACATATATCCATCAGTGGTTCTTGACAAAGGTTTAAATAACTATAAAAGACGTGATGTTAATATGATTAGGAATTTACCAAAAATTATGGGATTTGGAAGAATTTTATCTGATATAGAATTCTTTTATTCATTAATAGTAATTGCTATCTGTTTATTTATTTATTTTAAAACAAAAGAAATGTATGACCTGACAGGACATAAAGGTATAAGGTTTTTCAGGCAGACTTTTTTATGGTTGTCAATTGCATATATTGTAAGGTTCTTGATATTATTTAATAAAATCACATTTAATGTTATGCAAAAAGGTTCTATGCACATAGCGTTATTTTTATTTGTTTTTGCAAGTACGATGTCTTTATTATATTTAGCTTATAGTGTAGTTATCAAAAAATGGAATTTTAATGAAGATTTTGTTTTTAGTTTATCAGCAATGGTTATTTCATTAATATCAGTCACTGGAAAAAATATTGATGTCTTTTTATTATCACAATTATTATTATTTGTTTTTGCTGTGGTTTTTGGTTTTGCTAAACGTCATAAACTTAAAGGGACTTATGTAGTATATATTTTATTATTCTTGTTTTGGCTTTTTGGACATGCAGCCCTTAAATTGCCAATGTTCTTGTTTAATATTAAAGTAGGATTATATTTAATTTCAGTTGCATTATTTTTGTTAATTCTACATTTAGTTTTGAAAAGATTAAAAAATGGGAAAAAGAGATAGGTTAAGTGTTATATATGACATATTGAAGATTATTCAAGATAATCATAACTCTATAAAACCCACACCATTGTTAAGAAAATCTAATTTGTCTTCACAAAGTTTTGCACAATATTTTGTTGAATTGATTGAAAAAGAGTTTGTTAAAGAAGTTACTGATAAAAAATATAAGAAAAATATCAGTTTAACAGAAAAAGGGTTTAGGTATCTAGAAAGGTATCAATCAATTATTGGATTTATTGAAGATTTTAATCTTTAACCTTTATGTTTATTTCTACCGCGAGATTCTACTCTTTCGTATCGCTTATGGATTTCTTCAAAGCCTTTTACTTTAGATTTGTAACCTTTCATAACAGACAGAAATGCTTTGTGCCAGATAGTATAATGTTTACTTTCTAATGCTTGTCTTAGTAAATGTAAATCAACTGCTTTATCTTCAACTTTTTCACTGAAAAAACTTAATCCAAAATCTATGAATTTAACTTCTTTGTCAAACATCATGTTTGAAGTTGTTAGATCGCCATGGATAATCCCTGCATTATGTATAATAGCTACTTTTTTTCCAATTTCTTCAGATAATTGGTGATAGTCAGACTTTTCTAGGATATCACGTACTTTTGTTCCTTTGATTAAATCCATCTCAATCTTTTCTTTTTCATCTGTTTTTATTAATCTTGGAGCTGGAAACTCTAATTCTTCAAGTTTTCTTAGGATTTTAGCTTCTCTTTTAGTCCTGAACTTTCTTAATTTGTTATCAATCTGGGGAATCCTGTAAGACTTTCTGGTTCTGTCTTTAATGATGTTTCCATCTAAATAGATTGTTGCTTCTGCGCCCATACCAATTATTTTCTTCATGAGGTTTAATTTATCTATTTGTTTAAAAAGATTATGTATTCTTTAACATTTCCGTAATTGTTTTAAATAAGTTGTTAACTTCTATTTTTATGCGAATACCAAAAAGATATGGGGAATATAGGGTTGATAATTGTCCTTTTTGTGGAAAGCTAGGTGTTGTTAGAAATCCACAAGGAATTCCTGTATGTAACAAACATAAAAATAAAGAATTGGATAATGTTAAATGTGCATGTGGTGCATGGTTGGAAGTTAGAGATGGTAAGTTTGGCAGTTATTTCTTTTGTCATAAATGTGGTAATATTAGTTTTAAAAAAGCAATTGAAATGAATCCTCAGATTAAAGAAGCTAAAACTGAAGAGAATAAAAGGGAAATTAAAGAAAAAAACACAAAAGAAATTAAAAAAGAAGTTAGAAAAGAAATTACTGTAAGTTCTGAAGATTTAGATTATCTGTATTGAATTTATTCCTTACCAAGAAATTGTCCTTGCATAAAGCTTGCTAAATCACGATTTAACTCAATATAAATGCCTTTTAATCTTGGATCAGAAGAATGTCCGCAAAAAGTCATGTGAAAATTAGGATTAAAAGTTGTTTTTGGGAAAAGAGGCATTGTTTCTCTTAGACCGTATGTACCTGATAAATCATAAGAATCAATTCGTCTTACACCTGTACCTTTAGCTAAAGGATCAGTAGAAACCCTAATATATACATCACCATCAAAAAAACCTTGAATACGTGAAGTGAATTCTGGTGCTAGTTGAAGTCTAGGTTTTTTGCCAGAACCTGAAAGGTCTAAAGTTACAGTTTGTGTTGGAGTTACACCAACCCAATAATGGTTTGTAACAGAGTCTGTATGATCTTTTTTAATACCCACAACTGGTTTAAATGCTCCTAAACCTACATCTGTTCCACGTGTAAAAGGAATATCATATGTACTACCATCTTCTTTTAGAAAACCTAGATAACCACGTTCCCTATCAACACAATTGAATCTTATAACACCTGCTTCTACAGTATGAAGTTTATCACCCTTTTCTAAAATGCTATTAACAGTTATATTAAAAGCGTAATTAAAAAGATATGGAACTTGGTCTTCAGGAAAAGCTGTTTTGAACTGTTCATTTACTTCAAATGCTGCTTGTTCACGTTGTGTAATACTATAATGTTCTATTAATTGTGGTGTTACCATTTGAAGACCATATGATAATAATGCTGCACTGGTTATAGCTACAGATGCTGCAGCTGCTGTAACAAGATTATTTAATCTTCTTGATCTTGAATTTATTGTTCTGATTGTTGAGGGTAAGTGATCTTCAAAAAGAGTTAGTTGGAATAAACGTTCTGGATTATATGTTTGAATTGTGGTTATTGGTTTGAAAACACCTGCTTGGTATTTTCCCGCAAATATATCATCTAGTTTATCAGTTTCAATGAATTTTTTTGCTGATGCTATTTTTTGAGCTGTTTCTTTTTCTTCTTGTAATAATTCTTGATAACGTGTTTCATATCCAGCTATCTTAGCAGCATGTTTTTCTCTTAATGTTTGAATTACAACTTGACCACCAACATTATTAGGTTTAAATTCTTCATGTCTTTTTTTATCAAGTTCGGCTTTGATAGCCGGCAGTTGTCTTTGTATCGCTTCTAAAGCTGAAAGTCTTGATTGAGTGCCAACAATTTGAGTATGATAATTAAGTAAAGCTTGATATGTTTTTAGATCTAGTTCTTCAACATTAAATAAGGAGCCTAATTGTTGAGCTGCTTGTACCCTAGAATATCTTGTAACAGTGTCAATTGCATTCATATCAAAAGATATTTCTTCACCTGAATATGGAACATAAACTGAAGAGAATAATCTTTGTTCTAAAGCTATAACGCGAGAATCGTTAAATAATGGTTCTCTTGGTTCTTGTTCTACTCCAGTTGAGAAAGCTTGGCTAAAAATTTCTATTCTTTCAGCTAAATCATCAATATTAGTAACCTGACTAGGTAATTGAAAATCATCTTCATCTTCAATAACATCTTCAAACTCTGGCCTTAGTGTTGTTAATAGCATAAGCTATTGAATTTTGTGTTGGTTTAAAAAGCTAAGTATAATTACCACCTGTTTGGGACATATATGCTTAGGTTTAAAAGGTCGTGGCTAGTCTTCGTTATTATGGAATCAATTAAATATGATCTAAGAGGAAGAAGTGTAAGCTCAATTAGATATGAAAGTAATGGTGAAACTGCATCTTTACCCATACCTGAAGGTGCTACTTCCCTTAAAACTCTTGCAAGTCCTTACCAAGAAAGTCTTCTTGTTGAATATGCTTTTAGAGGTTCTTGTAATACATTAAAGTATGATTCTTCTATATGGCCACAAGATGCTTTTGACAGTTTTATTGTAGCTTGTGATAGAGATCTTAAAAGGTTGCGGTAGTTAGAAGTTTTGTAATTATTATTTCTTAACAAATAAAAATTAAGACTGTTGCATTTGTGTGTTAACTTGAAGTATTTGTGGTGTTGGGTCATCATACTTTGTAAAATGAGAACCAATAACAGTATTATTAACATGTGCTGCAAGAACCCTATCTAAAGTTTCTGGGTTTACACCACCATCAACTTGTCTAACTATATTTGGTAGAATTTGATAAACACGAGCAGCTTTTTCTAGAGCTTCTGGAATTAATGATTGTTTACCTTTTCCAGATTTAACAGTCATGCATAAAACTCTGTCAACAATATCCATCATTTCTGGTGTAACATTTTCTAAAGATGTTCCAGGTTCTAATGCTAAGCCTGCTTGATAACCTAAATCTTTTATTGCACTTAAAGCTTTTCTAACATAAAATCCAGATATTTGATTTGCATCCCTTAATAGTTGATTAGTAGTCCCATTACGTGCATTATGAGTTAGTAGATCATATTCTTTAGCTGAATATCTCCCCATACTTTCTGGTCTGTACGCTTCTCGATGAACAGTTATGTTAACGTTCCCTCTTTCTTCTACAGGAACTATATCGTTAATCTGCATTATAGTTGGATCAGGATACGCAAGCATAAGATGAAAATCAACAGGGTATTGTTTGAATTCATTATATAATAAAGCCATATCTTCTTGACTAAAAGTAGGTTTTGCCCTATTAGCAATAAATGCGTCTTCATCACCACCCATATAATCAATGTGAAGTTCAGGTGATGTTAATCTTGATAGAATAAAGTGTATAGCTTCTAATCTTTCTGCTATTTGGTCTTCAAAACCTAAAACAGATAATGAAACAGTCGTCATATAAAGTATTAATAGAAAGTGATTTAAAAGTATTTAGCTATTTGAATAAAGTTTTTATATGTGACTACAGTTCTTAATTATGTAGACACTGATTTGTTCAAGCACAGTTCTTACAATAATCAAGACGATTAGAATTCTCGTATTTTGCTATGCCCCAATTGTCTGAAGTTAGTTTTTGTTTACAACCAGTACAAGTTTTATTTGATAAAGATTTAACTGATGTTAAGATTAATTTAATTGCTTGGTCCCATGAAAGGTTAAAATCTTTTTGTAGATCTTTGATATAAAAGAAAGAATCTTGTTCAATTGCACCCTTTATTTCGTCCATGTTAAATAGATAAGAAAGAGGAGTATTTATAGGTTGATATTGTGTAAGATATATGTTATGATAAGGTTTTTAAATACATAAGATAATAATCAGTATTAATGAAAAGAAAGCTTAAGAAAAATATTAAAAAGAACCTTCTGCTATTTATCTGGTTAACACCAATATTCATATATAATTTACTTGGCCTAATCATAACTTTTCCTTATATGATAGAAATGAATAATCTTATCTATTATTTTATGTGGATAATTGGGTTGATAGAAGTCATTCTAATAATATACCTAACTAGATTAAAAAAATGGGCTTTTTTTGGATTAACAATAACTACATTATTAGTGTCTGCTATTAATTCTATAAATGGAGAGGTTACTGCAGTAGTTATAGCTGTTATATGGTTAACTGTGTTGTACATGATATTAAGACCTAGATGGAAAGAGTTGAAGTGGTGAATTTTAATCTCTTTTTATAAGACCACCTAGAAATTGAATAAATTGTGTTGGTTCACTTAAGTTTAAAGTTCGATAATATTCTGGAAGGTCTTCATCCACCATCTTAATATAAGGTAACCCGGAATCTAAAAGGAATAAATCCATAAGAAGAAAATTAGTTCTACCATTACAATCATAAAATGGATGAATAATATTATGATGAAAAAACGATTCACCAATGAATTGAAGCGGGTGTGTTTCTTGTTCTTCATGAGTTCTCATCTTTTCTAGCAAAGAATCCATAACAAAAGGTATTGAAGAAGGACCTACAAAAGGTTGACCATATGGTTCAACTGGAGAACCGCTTGGGTCAAAATCCCACATTCTTATTGGCCTATATTCTTGGTTTTTTGGATTGTCATGATCCACATAAAACAATGCATGAATTAATTTAACATCCTCGTCAGTTACAGATTTAAAAAAGTGTGGATCTTGGTGTAACCTTCTAATTATAGTTCTTGCGTAATCAGCATTTTCTCCTGGGAAAATAATATTAGGAATAGCATCAACAAGTTCTAAAGGGTCGCTTAATTCTCTTCTTGTACTCTTTCTCGCTACTTGATCTATGCCTTGATAAAATTCTGGAGGTAAGTTGCTTCTTGACCTTAATCTTGATAAAGATTCTACTCTTGCAGTTTTATCAGATGAACCGTATTGAAAAATTGATCCTAGTTCTCTTACAACGTCTGGATCTTGGTTCTTTGCTAATACTTCAAGAAAGCATTCTCGTGAAAATGGATCAGAAGACCTTAAACCTACTACAATTTGATTATAAAATGGAACTATATCTAAACTAGCAAGTTGAGAAGCTGTTTCCCATGCACCATATTTTGAATGGTTTCCTTCAACACCACGTAATAAACTTTCTGCTCTTTGATAATCTGATTTAATCATATGTCTTAAGAATATAGATCATGCTAAAAAGGTTAAGGTTTTTACTTAAACTTAGAAAATCATACTAAATATTCTGGTTTTACAAGTAAATCATCTAACTGTTGCACTTCTAATAATGTAACTCCTGTATCAAGTAAAGACCTAGCAACAGTCATAGACAACCCATCATATATTCTTTCAAGAGGAACATCTCCAAAATCTCTAATTATTCTTCTTGCATCAAAAGGAGAATATCTTTCTGCTCTAACTTCATAAGCTCTATTAACTGCACCCCCACTATTACCTGCTAAACTTCCTGTTCCAATATAAATAGTAGCAATATTCCCAGTACTACCTCTAAATTCATCTAATAATTGTTCAGGACCAAAATGAACACAGCCATCTGGCAAATTTGTTGGTGGTTCTACTGAACAATGTGTTGGATTTGGTACCATAATTGGTTTAGAAATAAATAAATTATTTAAAGCTTAACTTTTATTACTACTATTTACTTAACTTTAAAAATAATTATTAATTTTTCTTTTGAATGTTACCAGATTGTTGTGATCCAAACATTCGTGATAAATTACCTTACACTGATGAAGGTCCTTTTGTTTATAATAGACGATTTTCTCCATGGTCAGATCATATTGGAGCAAATTTAGGCAAGTCTCAAGAAGCGTGGGCAAGAGAATTAACAGAGAAAGATGATTTTACAAACCGTGAATTGGATATGGCTATTAATTACCAACTTGGCGCTGATATAGACTTACTTGCAGTATGTAAAGAACATGCTCATGCGCATAGAACAGAAAGATTAAGAGATAAAGTGGTTGGTTTTGTTCACCCTATGTTCATGTACTTAACAAATTTTGATTATGATGCTGCAAGTATTCATGGTGATGAATATTGGAGTAGACTTCAAGAAGGTTTTAATGGTAATCTTTCCGGTGTAAGTAGGGTATTATTTGATACAGTCCACCATTATGCTGCAACAACTAGCCTTTTTGTTGAACAAGGAGTATTTGATAGGGTTGTTTTTACAAAACTTAATACTGGTTACTCATTAGACAAAGGTCATCTAAATTTCTTAAGAGGAAAAGATGTGTATATGGCAGGTGCTTACAATGGTCGATGTTTAATGAATACATGTGAAGAGGTTGAAGATTTTGCAGATAATGTCTATTTAATACAGGACCTAATTATTTATGCGCCATTTGATAGAGATGATATATTAGATCCAGAACACTTACTTAAAAAAGATACAGTCCAATCTTTAGAAGTTAATCCTGATGATTATGAAAAGTTTCCACCAGTTCAAGTAGTAACTTTAGAAGAACTTTCTTTGTTGATTGCTTAACTTTAAAAGATTGAAAGTAATTTTCTGTTGTTATGGTTAAACATATGCCTCATTATGATAGAATATTTGAGATTATGGCAGAACTTGGCATAGAAAAAAGCGTTAGAAAAATTCTTGATATTGGTTGTTCAAAAGGTGGGTTTGTTGAAGAATTAAGAGCTAGGGGTTATGATGCTCATGGACTTGAGGCAGCAGGTAGACATTTAGATCCTGCAAAAGATTATTTACATAATAAATATATCTGGGAAATCCCCACTTATTTTACAGATAATTTTGATCTTATGGTTGCATCTAGAGTTATGAGCAAAGAATCTGTAGAAGCGTTATTTCGTTTTGAAATGGACAAAGAAAAACTAGGGTTGATGGAAAGTTTAGGAATCGAGACTTTTGTTGAGTCTACAACTAGAACAAATAATCAAAATATTCTTGAAGGTGCAAATGCAAGATTAAACCTAGGTGGTTATTTAATTGCCATTGAAACAGATAATGATGCTATATATATTACACCAACACAGGTTCAAGAAGCAGGATTACAAGTAGTTAGATTACAACCTCAAGAGATGGTATTAAGAAAGTAAATTTTCACTTAACTTTAAAAGATTGAAACTAGTTTTCTATGATTATGGGTTTAGAAGATGAATTAGCAAGAGCTTTCTCAACAGCGTTAGATGGAAACAAAGTATATGAACAAATTGGAGATTGGGGTGTAAAAATTACACCTCATTATCAACCACAATTTGCTGATTTAACGTATAGGCCTAGAGAGGGTGCGTTTGCTGATTATGTTTTCTTTTTCCATTCACTATTTGGACATATTGAGTTTACTAATTATCATAGATATGCTGAAGGTCATGTAGGTACTGTGTCATTAAAAGAACTTGAAGGTGGATTTGAAGTTTTAGCAAGGAATCGTGCAACACCTGTAGAAGTTGTTTTTGAGTTAGTAAAGCAACAAGAAGATACAAAAGCCTGGTTAAGTAGAAATGGATATCAGATAATAGATGGTAAGTATAAAAAATGGTTTGAACCGGTATTGATTGCTTAACTTTAAAAGAGCAAAACTAGTTTTCTATGTTTATCAAGGAGTATTTAGACGATCCAAATATATTTCACCAAAATGAATTAAGCAATCTAATCCGCCATCTTTCTTCCATTTATCATGAAAATCATTTGAAACTAAAAAAGATGATAATGTATAAAGGCCATTATCTTCATCCATCAATCCTTCTCTAACCCCCCTTTGAAAAGTCCATTCACCAATACCCATATTAAGATTTGTATCTGTAGTAAATGAAGAATCCACATAATCAACTACCTCTTCTTTAGTAAGTGATTCATCTTCTTCAAAAGCTGCAAGCATCAACCCACACAAATAATTTGATGCCAATCTTCTATTAGCAGACCTGTTAACTATAAGGTCTGTTACTATTTCAGGATCCATATCATATTCAACTGCTTTAACATCATCACCTCTAACAATAAGTTCTGAACCAACAATAGGAACAAATGTATTACTTGATCTATCATACTGAAAAGCTTCAAATAAATTTCTTACAACACCATCATAGGGACCTTCCATCCTCTTAGTATAATCACATGTAGAACCAGCATGAACTTCATCCCCAGCATGAACAAAATTATAATCCTTTTGATAGTTGCCAGGCCAAGTAACATCAACAGGTTTTAATCTAATAACAGACGGTACTCTATCTTGTAAATCATATAAATTAGGAGTAATATTTACAACTTCTAAATAACCTTTTAAAAAATCTTTAAACTTCATAATCCCATACCAATTCCATTTCCTTGTCAATCATACTCGATTAAAACTGTGGTAGATTTTTAAAGGTTAAGTTTTTATACTGAGTTATTAATATTTCATAAAACGTGTTAAAAAAGAGGTGTTATATAAATGAAGAAATTGGTTATAATTGTTTTAATTGTTGCAGTACTTTTGCTTAATGGTTGCGGACCATCGTGTCCTGATTGTCCTGGAAATGGTGCTTGGTCAAGCTGTAATGATAATGCTGTAAAAACAAGAACAATATATCAATGCAGTGAAGCTACTAATAATGAGTGTCAAGAATATGAAGAAACTCAAGATTGTGCTAAAGAAATAAGAGTTTCAGGAAGAACAGGGCTTAGCGAGATACTAATAACCCCTACTATTGAAAAAAATGTCAAAGGAATAATCACAGTAGAATTATCAAAAGCTCCAAAAGAAGCTGAAGCTGTAGTTTTCATGTTTGAGAAAGGAAAAATTAACATGGAAGATGGTATGGGAGAAAATGCTCATATGGATACTGATGGAAATGATGGTTGGAGTATAATTTATGACACAACAGAATTCGAAAATGGTTTGTATGAAATCGCTGCAGTTGTAGGCACAGATTTTGGTGGAAATACACCGCCACTTGATGCAGTTGTAGCACAAATTGTGATTGATAATTAATTTTTTTCTTTTTATTAAATAAGAAAATAAATTTACACTAACTATCTTTTAGAATGATTAAATTTCTTTTTTCCAAACCTTTTCTTAGAGAATGAACTGTTATTACCTGACCCAGATTTTAGTTTTGAATTGAATCTACCTCTTTTCTTAGTTCCATGTCTAGATCCACCACGAAAAGATTTCTTTTTTGGTCTTGCAGCAGCACCAGTTGCATTTTTTGCAGTTTCTGAATGAAATGTATGATCCATAACTTCAATTTTTTGTCTTATCAGTTCTTCAATATCCCTAAGATAATCTCTTTCTTCAGATGCACAAAATGAAAAAGCTGTACCATCTGCGCCTGCTCGTGCAGTTCTACCTATCCTATGAACATAACTCTCAGGTTCATTTGGAAGTTCAAAATTAATTACATGTGAAATATTATCAATATCAATCCCACGTGCTGCAATATCTGTTGCAACAAGCACTTTAATCTTACCATTTTTAAAATTCTTAATAGCATTAGTCCTTGCAGTTTGAGACTTATTCCCATGAATTGCATCAGAGAAGATATTATTCTTGGTTAGAAATGCTGCAACCTTGTTAGCTCTATGTTTTGTTCTAGTAAAGATTAAAACACTTGTTAAATGTTCATGTTGTAAGAGTTCTAAGAGTAATTGTTCCTTTTTAGTCTGATCAACAAAAAATATAAACTGTTTAATCACTTCAACTGTTGTTGCTTGTGGTGCCACTTCTACATGAATTGGGTCTTTAAGGAGACTCCTTGCAAGTTCACCTACCTGTCTAGACATAGTAGCTGAAAAAAATAAAGATTGTCTTTTATGTGGTAATCTTGCAATTATTTTTTTTATATCATGAATAAATCCCATATCAAGCATTCTATCTGCTTCATCTAATACAAAGAATTCAATGTCATTAAAGTCAAGTTTTCTTTGATTTAGTAGGTCTAATAGTCTACCAGGTGTTGCAACAACAATATCTACCCCTTTTTGTAGTGCTTGGACTTGTTTTCCTTGACCAACGCCACCAAATATTACTGTTGATTTATATTTTAGAAATTCACCGTAAACAGTAAAACTTTCACCAATTTGAGCTGCAAGTTCTCTTGTTGGTGCTAAAACCAAAGTCTTAATCTTTCTTGGATATTGTTCTTTCATATTTTGCAATATTGGTAGGATGAAAGCTGCAGTTTTACCAGTTCCAGTCTGTGCAACACCAATTAAGTCTTTACCTTCTAAAAGTCCAGGTATAGATTTTGATTGTATAGGTGTTGGAATTGTATAATTCTGTTTAGCTAACGCTTTATTTAACTCTGGTAAAAGCTTTAAGTCCTCAAATGATTGTGTATTTTCCATTATATATTACAAAATGCTTGTTTAGTTATAAAAGTAATTGATTTAGGGTTTTTATATAATTAAATTCTTAATATATATGAAATGTCCAAAATGTGGAAAGGGTTTACCTGCGAACACTAAATTCTGTGTATATTTATAAACTTAAATCTATTCTTTTCTAATATGACATTGTATGCGGCAAATGAGAATGTTAAAGACAGTTCATGGTTTGATCAATATGATTTGCAACAATTAAAAGCTGATGAAATTGCTAGAATTCTATTAACTAAAAAAGTATTTCTAATTGATGTTTTTGATACTATGGTTAATCCAATGTATATTAATGGAACGGGTGAACCGGAAGAAGGTTTTGCATTAAGAGATGGGTTAATTGAAATCTTGTCTTTTTATAGGGAAAATGGATCAAGAGTTGGAATTCATACAGATGCTTGGAGAGAAGGTCAATTAACACGTAATGCAGGATTATGGGGATTACATGAGCTGGTTGATGCTTACTTTGGAAAAGATCATTGGATATTTCAAGAACCTGGAGAAGATGGAAAAAAGGATTATTCTGGTACTAAAGATTTTGCTCGTATGGCAAGAGATATGAATTCTGATCCTAGTGAAGTAATGATAATTGAAGATAGCTTTTATGGAATCAGGGGCGGTCTAATGACTGGAATAGATACATTAATAGTACCACCTTATCATTCGAATCCAGACTTTACATTTGCAGATTTTATCCCTAAACCTGAAACTTAGTCAATAAGTTCTTAGTAAAATTTTTAAGTATATACTAATTATTATGGCACATCATTTAATGAATATGAGGGATGTAAAAAAGATAGATTGCCCTTGTGGTTATAGTAGAAGACCATTTGCAAATGGAAAAATGTCTGCTGCAATAATGGCTATTCATCCAAATGTTGCTAGTGATTTATTAAGGGGATGAAGAATTCTTTATAATTTTACTCAAACAACTTAATTTCTTCTTCTCTTTGCTTAAACAAAATATCAAAGTTATTAAAAAAATCTCTTCCAAGAATCAATAATACATCATCTGGAGCATTAAATGGTCTATCAAGCCAGATAATATTTAAGTTAATTTCTTTTTCTTTAAGTATAAAATTAACAGGCTTAAGATATGCAGTAGCTTTATTAGGATGATCTTCACAATCATTTTTGTTACAAGTATGTAATCCAGATATGCCTTGCAAAAACTTATCTTGATTAGTAAATTCCAATCCAAACCACTTTTCTCCAATATCTTTAAAAGAAATTGACCTATCGGCTCCAGAATCAAGGAGTGCAGGAATACTCCTAGTGGTATTCTTAATTTCTAAATCAATTAAGGGTTTATTTGAACCAAGCTTTCCACCACTACCCTGCTTTAATATAGGATATTCCCTATATGGAACACTTAGAAATAACTTTGACATTTTATAAAATAAATACCTTATCTCCTTTTGGGATTGATGTTATGGATGTTTTTTTATCTGAATAATCTTGAATCAATGTATCCATTACAATATTGATATCTTTATCTTCAACTACAACCTTTCCATCAGCTATCCCTACACATATACCCTCTTTAGTCATTTTAATCTCCTTTTATACATAATAGTAATATTGCTATATAAACATTTTGGTTAAACCTAATAAGTTATAAAAAGCTTATCATCAATAAGTTTTTTATTTATCCAAACAAGTTTGTAAATCCAGTTAGTTGCAGATTATCGGTAGTCATTCTCAAGGGCATATTTTTTAAAGCTTGAACCATCTCAGTTTGGCCAAGATTACCAGCAATACGGTCTTCTAAACCATTTGAACGTAAATCAAACCATGTTCTTCTTTCTTTTGCCCTACCAAAACCTATTGCTAGAATACTTTCATACTGTTGGTGGACAAATGTGCAGCTTATCTCGGTTTATAGGACTATTTGATGATTATGATCAGGCTACCGCAATGGAATACTTTAACAAATGGATGGATTTTGAATTCGAAAGAATAGAACCTTATGCAAATGAGTTAAATGTTACCTTAGAGTAATGCCTAAGATTTCTGAGTAATATTTTTTACTTAGCTTTAAAAGATAAAACCAAGTTTTCTATGATTATGATCGTTACAATACCAACATTAGGTAATAGACCAGAGAAACTTAAGAGACTTACAGATGCTTTAAAAGGTCATGATGTACGTGTGTTTGATTATTCTATGCCAGAACGTGAAGAACTAATTAGAAGTCTTGTTGATAAAGTTGGATTGAATGAAGAAGTTGTTAGAAGAACATTTAGCCAAGGTTATGGTGGAAACAGAAACTTTATCATGGCATCAACTATTAATGATGTAATTGTTAGTATGGATGATGATGTATTACCTGCTAGGATTAAAGTTGATGATGAACCATCAGAAGGTATAGCAAATTTTCATTTTGCTGATGATTGTACTTTTGAAAATTATGATGTTGTTAGTGAACTTGGAAGATTTATTGGTAAAAGAGCAGGTGACCTTGATATGAGGAAAGGAGGAATAATTGAATATTCTTATTCGCCTTTTAGACTTGTTGGTGATGCGCCTTCTGATGATTCAAGAGTAATAGCCAGTTTTCCGATGATATCATATGACTGGGATAACAGTGCGCATGCTCATGGTGAATATGGTAAAATGGTTTTTACTGGTATGAAGCCTGCTGTGCTTAAAAGTAGGTGGGACATATATCAATGTTATGCAACAGATAATAAAGTTGTATCAGCAGTACCTTTTTCACCAACTGAACTTAGATATGAAGATACATTAAATTCTAACATGTTAGACAGATTGGATCTTGGTTGCAGTGTTATGATAGGTAAAGATGTTGTGCATGTTAATCCTAATGGTGCAGATGTTGATAAAGAAATAGCTGCCCATATGTCATGTGGATTAATATTTGCTGCATATCATAAGAATGCTGATTTGAATGAAGCTGCAGATCAATTGATAGGAGTTACACATAGATATGCTGAAACACGTGATTTTGTTGAAAGCAGAATGATGTTTATGGCTTCGTTAGGCGTTCCTGTTTCTTTTGATAGTGTTGGAAAAATACAAGGACTAGTTCAAAGTGAAACTTATATTGCTGCACAAACATTTCAAATATGGGATAAGGTTAGAGATTATTTAATGCAGTAAAGTTTTTGCTTAGCTTTAAAATATTATTTTTATCCAAATATATTTTTAAACCAATTTAATATTTTCTGGATAAAACCTGGACTTATACATTGACTATCAACACAGATATTAGTTGAACATTCATAGTTGTTATTGCAAGTGGAATCTTCATATTTTTGTTCTTTGATTCCCTTATCAATATCACAATATTTTGATTCCATCCTTGTTCCCATTGGAATACAATTTTGATCATAATTACAACCTTGTGAAATCTCGTTATTGGAACAGATTTTTGGAGTTCCAGAACAAATATCTGATGTGCAAGCATTATTATCATCGCAATCATTATCTGAACTGCACAGGTCTACTAATTCATCTGCTTTATCAGTTTCTAATTGAGTAGTTATATCCTCAGGTAGTTCTTCTACGTCTTTTTCGGTTGGTTCTCCTTGGTAAATTTCTCCACCTTTTCCACCTATACAAAAATAGACTTCATTATTATCTATATAAGATAATTTAAACTCTTTATCATAATTGAGTGATCCATCTTCATCCTTTAGCACCCTGGCTCCGTCCATTGGTACCTCAAATGTTTCTTCTTGGATTGTAATCTCTACTCTATTAGGTAAAATCCCACCGATTTTGACATTATATACCTCTCCATCTACAATATAAGATTCTGATTCTCCTCTGCTAAGAACATTTGAGGTAGTACATTTATCGTAGAAGTCTGGAGCCTTTCCCCCTATGCAGAAATGACCTTTGTTTCCAGATATTGAATTCATTACAAAAATACTATCATCCTGTAAGACATATTGTTTGCCTACAATGCCGTTTATTGGTCTTCCAGCAATATTTACAAGAAAGCCATTCTCTGAAATTGTTAAAGCTTCAATTGTATGTTGTTTACCATCATGTAAAAATGTTTTTGTTACACCTTGTCCAATGCTATTGGTTGAACTACACAAATCAGTAACTTCAGTACCTCTAACACCATTGATACAAATATATGCAGTGCCTTTTTTATTGTCAGTTATATCCACCACAGAAAGTAGGTTTCCATCTGATAATTTTTGACTTTGTCCTGACTTTACGCTAACACGTTCTCCATTAACAGTCAATTGAGCAACATAATCGTGGGTACCTGCCACTAAGGATGAAAGTTCATAATCCTTGCCATCTACATTTATAGTTAATATATCAACAAAAGATATTGCTCGGTTACTTGTACAAAGTTGAACTAGATTGCCTGATTGGTTATCTATACAAAACTGGGCAATAAATTTACTTCCTTCATGATGTGTTAATGAATTTATGCCAAAGATCATTCCATCTGATAAATCATAAGTATCGCCAGAAGATAATTGAGGCAATTGTTCCCCATTAATTATAAAATTAGCGAGTTCTGGTCCAAGAGATCCAGCTTCAACTTCATAATCCACTCCATTAACTTCATATGTTTTTGTCTGATAAGAAAGTATATTAGTTGTAGACCAACAAGGAGAACCACTATCTTGTGCTATTACTGAATTAATTTGAAATATAAGAATTACTAAAGATAAAAAGAGTAGTATTTTTTTCATGCTTATCATTCCTCCAGGACATATGTTTTATATTATACAGTTAGTATTTATATTTAAATCCATCGATTTGTCCCAACAGTTTAATCTAGGTATGATGCAGACAATTCGCTACATAAAAAACAGAATAAATGAAAGAATTCTTTATTTTCTTAATTTGGTGATAAGAGATACCGAGATATAGATTAATATAAAGTAAATTAAGTCTATTAAAAGTGTACCTAAAAATGTTGGTCCTCCAAGAAAACCAGACTCAATTAAGCCCATTGATTTCAATAACGGAGAAAAAGGAAAATATAATACCAAAACAGGAATAACTAATATTGTTGAAATGATTTCTCCTAGAGTTCTTGGTAAAATATTTATAATTGGTATCATTAAATAGAAAAACATATGGAAGATGAAAGGTATAAGTGAAATGATTATTTTCTTCTTGCTAGGTTTAAAGAATTCTTTCCAGTCCATAACCAGCTATTGCTAATACTAGTATTTATTTGTTTCTATCAAGAAAATTGCCGAGTAATATTTTGTATAACATACGTTAAAAGAAGTTAAGGTTGAAGAATAATCAATAACTTCTGGAAGATTTCTTATATATGATTTGATTAATGTTATTTAATCCTTTGAAACAAAGTAAAGACAAAGTTCTTTTTCTCTATTAAAATCTGGATGATAACTCCATTTTTTTATTGAACACATACCACAATAGTTGATTGAATCTGGGTTCATATTAGCAGTTTCGTTAAAAGGTCCTGTTTGACAGTATGTAATATCACCAGTTACTTCTGCTTTACATTGGTATTCATAAAAACCATCGCCAAAATCATCACATAAAGAAGTATTGTTCATCTTTATCGCAAATCCTCTAATACAACTATTTTTTATTCCTTGATCACCATCTAATTCACATACCTTACTAGAAGTGTTAATGAATCCAAGATAGATTACTAAGATTATGAAGAGAGTGATTAATGTTACAAGGAAAAGAAGTATAACTTTTCTTATTAAGAATTTCTTGAATGTTCTATAAATAAGATAAATAAGTATTCCGTATATGTATGCTAAGATTATAATTATAATAGGACTGTAAAGGAGTCTTCCAATACATTGAAGTCCTTGGCATGGATAGATTATGTTAAGTATGAAATTAGTTGGATAAGAAAACATAAAAAAGATATTAGTGAATATTTTAGTTGCAACGTCTGGTCTGATTGAGAGTACTTTATGTAATATCCATTGAGATGAATAAAGAATAGTACAAAGAAAAGTAGCAATTATAAGTCCCCTAAGCATAACTCGTTTAGATTTCATGTATGGTGTTATTAGGTATGGGAGTTTATATTGTTTTTGGTAAGATTTTTGGCATTTTTCGTTTCTGAATCTAAAAGTTTATATACTACCAAATAATACCAATTAATATTAAATGGTAAAGAGGTAATAAAATGAAGAAAGAACCAAAAACAACTCAAATTGGATTAAGAATAGATAATGAGGTATTAAATAAAATAGAAGAATTAGCAGATTTTGATAAGGTAGATAAGATGACTTGGATTAGACAAGCAATTGCAGACAGAATCGACAGTGAAGAACAAGACAATGATAATTTTGCTATAGAAGATTACATTCACGGAAGAATCTCAGAAGAAAAATTTAAAGAAGTAAAAAAAATGGATAAGAATAAGGTTCCAGCTGACCTAAAACAAGCTAGAGCGGACTTTTTAAAATATCTTGTCATTAAAGACACGGAGGGAAAATAAAATGGCAAAAACATACATAAATGAAAATGGATATAGATGTTTTTCTGATAGCGGAAAACAAGTATCAAGATGGGTTGCAGAAAAGAAGATTGGTAGACCATTAGAAAAAAAGGAAGTCGTACACCATGGCTTTGCTGGAAAGAGATGTAATGACTCAGATAATATTTGGGTATTCAAAAATCAATCTGAACATATGAAAAAAGCACACTATAAAAAGAAAAGTTGGTTTTAGTAAATGATGGATGAATTAAAACTGCCTGAAGAGAAAAGAGTAGTTTTACAAGATACTGTGAATAATATCAAAGTGGTTGCTGGACCTGGTAGTGGTAAAACTACATTAATCATTGAAAAAGTAAAAAAATTAATAGATAGTGGAGTAAAACCAAATAAGATTCTGGTTATTACTTATACTAATAAAGCTGCTGAAGATCTTGAAAAAAAAATTCTTCGTAGATTGCCTAATCAGAAAGGGATTTATGTATCCACGATTCATGGTTTCTGTACTAGATTTATTAGGGAATATTCGTTATTTTTTCAAGACTACAGAGACTTTAAAGTATTAGATGAATTAGGACAATTCCTGTTCATAGTTAAAAATATCAATTTGATTAAGACAGATGATTTGCCATATATGAGTAATCTTGTATTTAATCTTAAGAATTACTTTGGTAGAATAAAAGATAACTATTCCTATAAAGAAATGAATCAAAAGGAACACAAGCTTAAACAAGCATATAAGAATTATTGTAGTCAATTAAAATATGATAAAAAGTTTGATTTTGGTGATTTGATTAATGTTGTTATAACCGCAATCCAGAATAATAAAGAGTTAAAAGAAATTGTAGATAATAAGTTTAAATATTTATTCATTGATGAGTACCAAGACATAAATGGGACTCAGGAAAGATTAATTAAATTATTTCATAATAAAAATAATCAAGTGATGGTTGTTGGAGATATCAACCAAAGTATTTATGGTTTCAGAGGAGCAGATATAAGAATTTTTCAAAATTTTAATAAATCTTTTAATCAATTTTACAAGGTAAAAGAATATTCATTAAAAATAAATTTTAGATCTACTAATAACATAATTGAACTTTCAAATAAATTCTTAGATATTCCAAAAGATAAAAGAATTATTGGAAATCAAGATAATTCTATAGGTGAAGTTACAGAACATGGAATCAAGCCAAAGTTATTCATTTATGATAATAAAGAGCAAGAAGCTAAAGAAATCGCAAATTATATCAAAAAACTTCATGAAGATAAAAAGATTTCAAAATATTCAGATGTTAGCATTCTTTTTAGAAGTGTTAAAAGGGATGCAAAGCGTTTTATTGATGAATTAGAAAAATTAGGAATAAAATATGAAGTTATTGGAGATGGTAGTCTATTTCAATTGGATTATATTAAAGCAATACTAGATTGTTTTGAGAATTTAGCAAAAGGTGAGGATATTAAGAATGAATTTCTTAGTATAAATATAATCAGAGAATCTAAATTGCATAATAAACTAATGAAATCTATGCCCCTTACAATTCTATTTAAATTGTTGGAATCTTCACGATTTATTGCAAATACTATTAATGATGATAATGAGTTAGTTCTATATAATATTGCAAAATTAACAGAAATAATTAATGAACAACAGCAAATGTTTTCAAATAATGATCATGAAAAATTCATTATAGGTTTAAAAAAGTTAGATAAATCTTTCTTAGATACTGAACAGCCAGTTCATTCAAATATTGATTCAGTAAAATTGCTGACATTACATAGATCCAAAGGGCTAGAGTATCCGTTGGTAATTATTCCAGGAGTAACCAAAGATAATTACAAATTAATGAACAAAGACTTAGTTTCTGATTTATTTCCTGACTATAATGAATCTGAAGACTCTAAAAGGGCTTTGTATGTTGGTATGACGAGAGCAATGCAATCTTTGATTATCAGTTATTATCAAAATAAAGCAGATTATATTGATACAATGCAGAAATCCAATTTACTATGTGTTGAAAGATGCGGACATGGTAGAGGATTAAATAAGTTTGTTTGTAATGATGAAGAGGAAGATGGTAAAGTAAAAACCCTAAAATCTAAAGAAGAAATGATTAGCATGACTTATTATAAGTTAATTGAATATTGGAAATGTAAGTATGCCTATAAATTAAGATTTCATTATAATATGATTGTCCCATACAAAGGAGAATTAGGATATGGTTCAAAAATTCACACATTATTATATCATATTAATTTAATATTAGCAGAAGAAAAGGATTTAACTTGGGAAGAAATATTAGATAAAGTTCCCAGAAAATATTTTGAGGACTATAAAAAATATGAAAATAAGTTAAAAGTATATCTAAATAGATTCAAAAAAGAATTAAAAAATATTACTAAGCCTGAAATGTCTTTTAGATTCAATACAGGCAACCTCATTGTTGATGGTAGATTGGATTTACTTGTTAAAAATGAAGAAGGGAATTATACAATTATAGAATTTAAATCAGGAAGATATGATAATGGGATACTCAAAAAAGAAAAAGATAAACTAAGATCTGCCATTGAACAAATTGAATTGTATGCTTTAGCTATTAAAAAAGATTTCAATGTTACAAAAGGAATTGTATTCTTTTTTGGAGATGGGCATAAAGAACTATTTTCAATAAATAAGAAAGAAATTAATTTAAAATTAATAAATACTATCTCAGATATAAATAAATTAGATTTTGAACCTAATAAAGATAAGAAAGTTTGTCAAACTTGTGTTTTTTCAGAGTATAAAATTTGTCCGTATAATAAATACAAAGGAAATACTTTAATGATTGATGAAGATAGGGAAGAAGATTATATCAATGATTGTTCAAATAATCTATTTTAAAGAGATAATATTCTTTAAAAATGGATAAAGGTAATGAATATTATCCTGAAAACTAATTATGATTTTAATTAACTTTTTTCTTCATAAACACCATACCAAGAATAAGTAAGCCAATACCAATTACATATCTTGTAAATGGTTTATCATAAGCTATTAACCCAGCTGCAACTAAACCTAAGCCAATATACTTAAGATACCAGTCCCAGTTAGTTTTGAATTTTGGTAGATTCATTTTTTCTTTCTAGTTTTGTAATAAATTACTGGTAAGATTATAATCAACCAAGCAAACAATCTCCCTATACCATCATAATTTGTAGTTAAATAGTTATTCAATTGAGTAAGAATTCCTACATTCATAGATGTATACCAATCCATAGTAAGTAATGCAAGTAATAAAAAGTAAATTATATTTAAAAAACCTATAAACTTATGAAAATATTCTAAATCTGTTTTTTCCATTTTATGAACATTTGATTTGGTAGGTTTTTTAGGAGGTTTAGGTTTAGGTTCAGATTTAATTACTGGTTCGTTTTCATCAATACCGTGTATTTTTCTATGTTGTTTTGGTGTTAATACCATAAGATTTTCAACATCATTATTCTTTTTTCTACCATCTATATGATGCACAACATATTCTGAGAAAGGTAATGCATAATCTTCTTTATTCTTAAGATATATTTCTTTATATGCAATCCTTCTATGAACCAAGTTAGAATGTTCTGTTTCAACTTCTCTTGGATATCCATCCTTGTCAATATAAGTATAAATCGCCATATGTAGGTATATAACCATAGAAATATAAAAATGTTTACCTAGAAACTACCATTCTACCACCCTTAGTAATAATCTCACAATGAGATTTAGGTGGTGCTTTTGGTTTTCCACTACATTTATGATTTTCTAGCTGTTTATGTTTATTATGGTAATGTTAATTCTTGGATTTTCTTCTTCATAAAAGCAATTGTTAATAATAAAAACAGTTATATTTAAATATATTAAAGCAATTATTAATAATAATATGGAAAAGGTAATTAAAATCTCAAATAATTTAAATAATGTTAATAAACATGTATTAAAAAGACTAAAAGAAGATGTAGAAGATTTAAAAGAATCTTCGATTTCTAACGCATTTAGTAAAAAATTATCAAAGAAAATCTAAAGTTTTCTAGATTCAATTTCAGGAATTTTTGGAAGACGGAATATATCAGCTAAGAAATTATAAGCTGATTTTGCATTAGATAATGTAAGATACCCCTTATTCTCTTGAATCTTTTCAGCAATGATAATCTTGGCCTTTTGCAATTCGACAATTTTCTGATTAATATCAGATATGATTTTTTCAGATGTGCTATGTGTAGTTCTCTTCTCTTCTTCGTAATCAATAGGTGGTTTTACTGTAGTTCTCTTAAACCACAAATCAGTCTCCTTAATTTGGATTTCTGCTTTTTCCAAATTTTGTTTAAAATCAGCCAAATTTTGACCTGCCAGATTTATAGACTGATTAAAAAAATTTAACTCTCCCCTTCCAATCTTTTGATTACTAAAAAGTATATCTTTAATGATAAAGTGCTGAATTACAGATTGTATTCTACATAATATAGAATATAGAGTCTCTGCATCATGATTAAGTTTGACCATATAGAAATAAAAACCATATTGTTTATGATATCTATAATTACTGTCATAACTTAATCTTCCATTTGTGATATTAATTATTAAAAATTCAGTTTCATTCTTTTTTATTATAAAGTCAATAACCCTCTTTAGAATATCCACTATACTTTCCTGTTCAAATAATTCTCCAGGTAAATGAGGAAATATCTCCTCAAGGGCATTCCGCAACTCAATAACTTTTATTGGTGTTACCTTGATCTTTTTGGCAAGCTGAGGAAGGTTTTCATTTAAGTATTGCATAATATCAATATCTTTTGAGAAATCTTTAGCTTGAATTAATCCAACAAATTTCTCCTTGTCATGATCATTCTCTAATTCAATAACATTTTGTTCTTTGTGAACAACTAAATCAGTAGAGGTAGTGGTCCTATCTAAGAACGCTTCTAAGTTTGGAATATAATATTTCTTGCCCATAAAGACTATTAATATGTCTAGTTATAAATAATTTTTCATATTATTTAGCATAAACTAAGAAACCTACAAACCCAACCGTTCGTCAATCTTAATAGCTGTTTTCTTCAAATCATCAGTTGTACGTACCATATCCTTCTGCAACTCCTCAATTATATCATGTAAGTTAGATGCACGTAACATATACCTATTAGATTCATGTACTACAATACCTGAAGAAATTAATTTGTTCAGATGATGTACTGTTGTTCCTCTTGTTAAGCCAGTTCTTAAAGCTAATTCATCTGAACTTAAAGCCCTACGAGACTTAAGTCCTTTTATCAATTCCAAAAAGACTCGAAAGCAACTTTTATCCCTATCACGCATACCAAACAAACCTAAAGAAGATCCAAACCATTGAAGCAGATCATTCATGTCTGGTTCAGGTGGTTTTCTTGAACGAATCAATACAATTTTTTCACGAACAATAATTGCCATATAATGGCATATGTGGGCTCTAATATATAAACTTTATCAGAAAGCTTTATATAGTAGTAGAGATTATCTTCTTCCTGTTGACCTTAAGTCAACGCATAAAAGGTGATTTAGAATGAATATATCAAACCCAAATGATGTTTACAACAAAATAAGTTCAATGCGTGATGATATTGAGAAAATGTTTAATACTATTATGCAGCCTAAGACTGAAGACGTAATTCAGAAGAAAGAACATGTATTAAAAGATTCTTTAAAAGAAACAGTTAATTCATTAATAGGAGTATTTAATCTACCATCACTTTCAGAAGATCAAATTGAATTAGATATTAGAAATAATACTATTGGTATAATTGCTAAAAGAAAAGTACAAAATGAACTAGCAAGTGCCCCAGGTAGCCAAAAAATAAAGATTGTAAAGAAAGTTTTACCACTACCTAGATTAATTGATCCTGAAAAGACAATTGCATTATACAAAGATGGTGTATTAAAACTTGATATGCCTAAAATTAATACTAAACCTAAAAAGGTAAGATTACAATGAGTAAAAAAGAGATTAAAGAAGCAGTTAAGGAAAAAAAAGAAGTAAAAAAGCAAACTGATAAAGAAAGGATTGCTGATTTGATTCATACTTGTCAATCTTTACAAGCAGAATTTGAAAATTACAAGAAAAGAGTTGAACAAGAAAAAGAAGAGTTCAATAAATATGCAAAAGCAAAGATCATTGAAGAATTATTACCAACATTAGACAGTTTTGAATTAGCGCTCAAAAATAACACCTCTAACAAGGATAATTTATGTAAAGGAGTTGAGATGATTTATGCTCAACTTTTCAGTATCCTTGAAAAAGAAGGGTTAAAGCCAATTGTCGCAATTGGAAATAAATTAGATCCTTACAAACATGAAGTTTTAATGAAAGAAGATTCAAAAGAAGCTGAAGATACTATATTAGAAGAATTACAAAAAGGGTATACATTAAATGATAAAATCATCAGACCAACCAAAGTTAAGGTCGCTAAATAAAAATACTAAGATAGAACAAGTATTAGATCAAGATTGTGATAAATGTGGACATTGTTGTTCATATGGTACAGGATTTGCAATTAAAGAAAACATAAAACCAATTGCAAAATTCCTAAATGTTAAGGAAGAAGAGTTGAAAGAAAAATGGATGGAAGAAGTAGAAGTGTTTCATACGAAATTGTGGAGACCGAAGACAATAAAGAAACCGTACGGAAATTGCGTTTTTTTAAAAGACAAGATATGTGGGGTCCACAAGGTAAAGCCTTTGCAATGTAGGATTGGAAATTGCAAGAGTGAAGAATTGGCTTTATGGTTCATGCTCAATTATCAAGTTAATGCAAACGACCCTGAATCAATCAGGGAATTTGCGTCCTACCTAAAACACGGTGGAAAAACACTGGAAGGAGGTCAATTAACTGACCTAATACCAGACAAAGAAAAACTAAATAAAATAATAAAATATGAAATTATGAGGTAAAAAATGACAGAAGAAAAAACTAAAAAAACTACAAAAGAAAAAATAATCGGAATAGATTTAGGAACATCAAACTCAGCAGCAGCAGTATTACAAGCTGGAAAACCTACAATTGTACCTTCAGCAGAAGGTATTACTCAGTATGGAAAAGCATTTCCGTCAGTAGTTGCTTTTACAAAAGAAGGTCAACTATTAGTTGGAGAACCAGCTAGAAGGCAAGCAGTAAGTAATGCATCAAATACGATTACTGCAGCTAAAAGAAAGATTGGAACTGATTTTAAGTATAGTGTAAACAGTAAAGATTACACACCACAACAAATCAGTGCATTTATCTTACAAAAAATCAAAAAAGATGCTGAAAAGTTTATTGGTGAACCAGTAAATAAAGCAGTTATTACAGTTCCAGCATATTTTGATGATAATCAAAGACAAGCAACTAAAGATGCGGGTGCAATTGCAGGTTTAGAAGTTGTAAGATTAGTAAACGAACCAACTGCAGCTTCAATGGCATTTGGTCTTGATAAAGTTGACAAAGAATTAAAGATTTTAGTATTTGATTTTGGTGGCGGTACATTAGACGTTACAATAATGGACATGGCTGATGGTGTGTTTGAAGTTAAAGCAACTTCTGGAGATACACAATTAGGTGGAACAGACATGGACGAAATTATCGTAAAAGATCTTGTTGAAGAGTTTAAAAGTAAAGAAGATGTTGATCTTTCAACCGATGATACTGCAATGCAACGTTTAAGAGAAGCTGCAGAAAAAGCTAAGATTGAACTTTCTACAACTTTGGAAACTGAAATTAACTTACCATTTATTACACAAAAAGACGGTAACCCAATACATCTTCAGTTACAATTTACAAGATCTAAGCTTGACAGTTTAATTGGAGACATTATACAAAAATGTAAACATCCAATTGAACAAGCTGTTAAAGATGCAAAATTATCTTTAAGTGAAATTGATAAAACAATCTTAGTTGGTGGTCCTACAAGAATGCCAATTGTAAGAAAGTTTGTTGAAGATTTAGTTGGAAAACCTGCAGAAGGTGGAGTTGACCCAATGGAATGTGTTGCACAAGGAGCTGCAATCCAAGCAGGAGTACTTGCAGGAGAAGTAAAAGATATTCTATTGTTAGATGTTACACCTTTAACATTAGGTATTGAAACTTTAGGAGGTGTTAGAACTGAACTTATTGCAAGAAACACTACAATTCCAACAAAGAAGTCTCAAATCTTTAGTACAGCTGCAGAAAATCAACCAGCAGTAACTATTAATGTACTTCAAGGTGAAAGGCCAATGGCTACTGATAACAAATCTCTAGGTAGATTTGATTTAGTAGGAATACCTCCAGCACCAAGAGGAGTTCCACAAATTGAAGTTACATTTGATATAGATGCTAACGGTATTGTTCATGTATCTGCAAAAGATTTAGGAACAGGTAAAGAACAAAAGATTAACATTACCGCATCTCAGAAATTAAATGAAGAAGAAGTTGAAAAGATGAAGAAAGAAGCTGAATCACATGCAGATGAAGATAAAAAGAAAAAAGAGCATGTAGAAGTTATTAACGAAGCTGAAACAATGGTCTTTCAATATGAGAAAACTTTAAAAGAGATGGGAGATAAAGTTGATAAAAAAGAAATCGAACCTATCAAAAAAGACATTGAAGGTCTTAAAGAATTGTTAAAAGACAAAGAAAAGAACTTTGAATCTATAAAGAAAGCTAAAGATGCTTTGAATGAAAAATTTCAAAAAGTTTCTGAAGAAATGTACAAAAAAGCTGCTGAAGAACAAGCTAAGAAGCAAGCAGCTGAAGGTAAAACAGATAAAAAAGAAGAAAAGAAAGACGAAAAAGTTGTTGATGCTGACTTTGAAGTAAAGGATGACAAGAAAGACGAAAAGAAAAAGAAATGAGTGATAAAGACTACTACAAAACTTTAGGTGTTGATAAAACAGCCACTAAAGAAGAAGTTAAAAAAGCGTACAAAACTCTTGCAAAGAAATATCATCCTGATATAAGTCAAGAAGAAAACGCTAGTGATAAGTTTAAAGAGATCAATGAAGCTGCAGCTATCCTTGGGGATGATGAAAAACGTTCTCAGTATGATCAATATGGTAAAACATATGATCAGTTTAAAGGTGGTCAAGGTTTTGATGCTAATGACTTTGGTTTTAACTTCAATAATATGGGTGGTTTTGAAGACATATTTGATACGTTTTTTGGTGGCGGTGGACGTAGAAAAAGAGGCGGTCCAAAACGTGGTTCTGATTTAAGGTATGACATAGAAATACCATTAGAAGAAGCTTTTACTGGTGTTACAAAAACAATTACAATACCAAGACTAGAAAAATGTAGTAAATGTCATGGTAGTGGAGCTAAGTCTGAAAGTGATATTGTTACATGTCCTGATTGTAATGGTGCTGGACAGGTTAAAAGAGTTCAAAGAACACCTTTTGGTATGATCCAGACACAAACAACTTGTGGAAAATGTCAAGGTACTGGTAAATATATCAAAGACGAATGTGAAGTTTGCGATGGAACAGGTCTTGAAAAGAAAACTAGAAATATTGATATTAAGATTCCTAAGGGTGCAGAAGAAGGTACAAACATAAGAGCATCTGAACAAGGTGAAGCTGGTGAAAAAGGTGGACCTTCAGGTGATTTATACATTGTTATACATCTAAAAGAACATGAAGTGTTTGAAAGAGAAGGTGATGAAGTCAATATTAGAGTTCCTATCTCGTTTGAATCTGCAGTTTTAGGTGATGAAATAGAAGTTCCTACATTAGATGGAAAAGCTATGCTTAAAATACCAACTGGTACTGATTCTGGAACGGTGTTTAGAATGAAAGGTAAGGGTTTACCTCATTTACATGGAATGGGTGCTGGTTCAGAGTTTGTTGAAGTTTATATTGAAGTTCCAAAGAAATTAAGTAAAAAACAAAAAGAATTGTTAAAAGCGTTTTCTAAAGAGAAAAAGAAGAAAGGTTTGTTTAAGTAGAATTTATACAAAAATAAGTTAGTTTTAAAAATACTACTCAATATATCTATTATTTATGAAGAAAGTTATGGGTGTTGGAACTGTATATCTTATGTTTGCAAAAGTCATATTTGTTATAGCAAATTATGGAGTACATATAGGTCTTGCAAGATATTTAGGACCTGAATCTTATGGTATTTTTGGTATATTGATGTCGCTTTATTTGATAAATAGTGTATTTCTTAATAATGGAATTCCAAAAGCAGTTTCAAAAATTATGGCTGAATCAAGAAAGAAAGCTTTTGCTTTATTTAGAGTAGCAATTAAATTACAATTTATCTTATCATTATTTTTTGCAATTGGTTTTATTCTGTTTGCACCGTTAATAGCATTAATACTTAAGGACAATTCTTTAATACATTATATTATGTTTTTAGGAATTATGGTAATACCTATATCCATAACTTCGCTATATACTGAAGGTTATTTTAATGGCTTAAGAATGTTTAAGCACCAAGCACTTGTTCAATCAACTCATTCAATTTTACGAGTTATACTTGTATTTTTATTTGTCTTTTTTGGTTTTAAGATATGGGGTGCTTTATTTGGTTATTTCTTAAGTGTTACACTATCAGTTGTTATGTGTAGATTAATGGTTAAGAAAAAGGATATAATAAAAACCAAGATTAATTCAAAGCCCATAATTAAATTTGCATTGCCTTTAACAATCGCTTCATTAGCATTTACATTGATGAGAAATGTTAATGTATTATTTATTAAATCCTTACTAGGAGAAAATATATTAGTTGGATTATACACTGCTGCAGCAACATTATCAAGTGCCCCTTACATGATTTTTACTGCATTACCCTTAGCTTTAATGCCTTCTATTTCAATGTCTGTTGCTGCTAAATCAATTAATTTAACAAGAAGATATATTTCTGAATCTTTAAGATATATGTTACTTTTCTTACTTCCAATTACAGTAATAGTTGCTGCAACTTCTAAAGAGCTTATTACTTTATTTTATTCATCTACTTATGCATCTGCTGCACCAGTATTAAGTATTCTAATATTTAGTTCAATCTTCCTCTCTTTGTTTGCGACTTTGGTTGCAGTAATTGTAGGAAGTGGAAAACCAAAATTATATTTAATAATAATCTTAATTTCAATAATATTATTATCAATATTAAATATCATAGCAATCCCTATTTTTGGAATTGCTGGGGCTGCTATTGCTTTGTCATTAACTTCATTACTTGCATTGTCAAGTTTAGCAGTATATATTTACTTAAAATATAAAGTATTGATTAAAATTAAATCATTTATTAGAATTTTGATTGCTTCAATAATTATTTTCATCATCACTTATTTTTGGCATTATTCAGGAATTCTATTATTAATAAGTTATGCAGTACTTATGATAATATACTTTGTTATGTTATTTGTTATGAGAGAAATTAATCAAGAAGATTTTGATTTGTTTAAAAGAAGTCTTAAATTTAAAAAGAAATCTTAATTTTTTTCTGCATTATAGATTTTTATAAATTGTAAAAATAACTTTCTGATCATATCTAAAAATAACATGATTGAATAGATTGTTAGTGTTAATGTTGGATATCCTAATAAAACACCCCAAAACATCAAGTTTAATGGATTGTCCATTAAAAGAAAATCTCCAATAATAGACATCATACCTTTACCCTGATTCTTAATTGACAGATTGTTTGTATAGATTATCTTATCAATCTTTTTTCTTGCAGGACCATTATACCATGATAGTTGAATGGTAAGAGCTTTTCCAAGAAGAAATGAAAATACTCCAATTGCTGTGATGATTAAAATACTAGTATCAAGTGTATTCTTGTAAGTTCCGATTGCAAGACAGATTAGTAAGACAGAATTGGCTAAATAATGACCAATGTAATCCAAATATTGTCCGTTTAATGAATAATGTTTTCTATATCTAGCTACAATCCCATCTACACCATCAATTATAGATGCTAACTGAAATATTAACAATGCAATTACGGTTATTATATAGTTACCAGATAACATAAATAATGCCATGACGACCTTTAATAATACCCACATTATAGTTATTTGGTTTGGTGTAAAAGGAAATAATAGAAATATCTTAGCTGGATAAAATGCAAGAAAGTCACAAGCAGGATTAATAAAACCATTTGTACCTTTCTTTCCAAATTCTTTTCTTAGTTCTTTTATGCTAGGTATTTTTTTCATTTCATTAATTTTCCAATAATTCAATCATACTTTCATCTTGAATTAAATTATAATATAATATATTTGCAGTTTCTTGATTCCCTTTTTTGTTAAAATGCGCATTTAGACTCCAATAAAAGTCATTATCTATATTCTTCTCTTTAAGAGAAGGTAATAAATCTATGATCATTACGTTGTTATGTTCTGCCCATTTGATAAGAAAATCCTGTGATTTTCTATAATAATACTTTGTTTGATCTAATTTATTCTCTTTTATGTACACGTTCCATAAATGATTATCAACCTGAGAAGCGGTTGGTATCATAACTAAAACTAATGAAATGTTCTTTGATTTAGTGAAATCATTAATTTCTTTTAATAAGTTAGTTGTAATGTTCATCTTATCTAAAGTTTTCTTTGGAGGATCAACTAAAGAAAATTCCAATGAAAGGTCAAAGTTTCTTACCTTACCTACAACATTCCTACCAATGAATTTATAAAAAATAGTTATGATTCCTTTTTCAATGAGTCTATATGAATGAGAATTTTCAAGCATAAAATCACGAATTTTTAGCAGTTTTGGTACGTCCTTTTTTTGACGTATAAGTTGCCCATGATCATTTACAGTATATTCACCATTTTGTAAATTATCATAAAAATCATTACCTATTGTGAAACTAAGAATAACCATGTCCAATTCAAGTTCTGTTGTTCTATGTTTTAAATATAAAAATTCTTGATCAGTACCATAACCAGGAACACCAGAATTCATAACTTGAAAATTAGTTGATTCACTTTCTTCATTTAAATTAGATTCAAGTATTTTTGAGAAAGTTTCACTTAATTCTGTACCATACATACCCCATATAAAAGAATCTCCTAAGGATAATATTCTATAATCATTAATACCTTTATTTGAATATTCAATATCATTCATACCTTTAGAATTTGTCTTAAAAGGTGTATTGAATTCTTGTTTAATTACCCTTCCTTCAATATTTGGTGTAAGTGAATAATCAAGTAACTCATCTTTTTGGTACATATCTTCTGGATAACCATAATCTGAGTTAAGACCTAATACCCTTGTACCTAACTCTAATAATAAAAGAGCAACTATAACAGAAACAAACAATAATACAACATTCTGAATAATTCTTTTTTTGTATTTTCTCATATTGCTAAACCTTATGTATATTCAATATTTAATCTTTTGCATCTTTTCCACTATCCCACATATCTTTTGGATTTTCTGATCTTTTAACTATGAAACTATCAATGATTAAACAGTCTATACCAGTACCCATCATACATTTATACGCTTGTTTTGGTGTACAAACAATTGGTTCGCCCCTTATATTAAAAGAGGTATTTACTAATATAGGAACACCGCTTAATTTCTTGAATTCTTTTATCAAATCATAATAAAGAGGATTTTGATCTCTTCTTATAGATTGAAGCCTACCTGAACCATCAACATGAGTTATTGCTGGAAGAATTTCTTGTTTTTCTTTCTTTATTGGATAAACCATTAACATAAAATCTGTTGGGATAGGTGTTGGATTATCAGATTCAAAATAATCTAGTACATCATCTTCGCAAATAACTGGAGCAAAAGGTCTAAACTTTTCCCTATGTTTTACTTTTAGATTAAGTATTTCTTGCATGTCTTTATTAGTAGGATCAGAAAGAATACTTCTACTTCCAAGTGCTCTTGGTCCCCATTCCATCCTACCTTGAAACCAACCAATAACATTAGAATTGTGAATAAGATCAGCAGTTGTTTTTAATAATTCTTTATCGCTCTTAAACTCATGATATTTTATATTGTTATCATCTAAGAATCTTCTTACTTCTTGTTTTGAAAAAGAAGGTCCTAAATAAGGTGAACGTAGAACATTCTTTCTTTCATTTTTTAAAAGAGTATTATAAACATATTTTGCTGCACCAATACTTGTACCACCATCACCTGCTGCTGGTTGAATATAAATGTTCTCAAAAGGAGTATTTCTCAAAACTTTACCATTTGCTACACTGTTTAATGCACAACCACCAGAAATACATACATTCTTCATCTTAGTTAAACTGTAAAGATGATTTAATGATTTAATGTAGATATCTTCTGTGATTTTTTGAAGTGATGCAGCAATATCTTTATGGTGTTGTGTTAATTCTTCGCCTTTTCTTATTGGTCCAAATTCTTTAACAAACTTTTTACCTGGCATCCTTTGTTTATAATGATAAATAAAGTAAGACATATCTATCTTAAAACTACCATCATCTCTAATATCAATTATTTTCTTAAATTTATCATAATAAACTGGTTTACCGTAAGGTGCTAATCCCATTACTTTATATTCTGAATTATTAACTCTAAAACCAAGATGTGCAGTAACTGCACTGTAAAGCAAGCCAACTGAGTGTGGGAAATCTAGATGTTTTAATGCTTTTATTTCATTCTCTTTTCCATATCCTAATGTTGTAGTAGACCATTCACCTACACCATCAATAGTTAAGATTGCAGCTTCTTTGTATGGAGATGTTAAAAAAGAACCTGCAGCATGTGACAAATGATGATCAACAAAGAAAACATCCTTATCATACTTTAATTTTTTATTAATTGTTTTAGTAACTCTTAACTTTTGATTTATCCATGATGGTATTGAACTTAAAAAACTTGGAAATGACCATGGAAATTTTTCTAAGTGTTGGCTAAGGATTCTTTCCATCTTTAACATTGGCTTTTCATAAAAAGCAATAGAATCGATGTCTTTGATAGTTATTCCTTGTTCTTTTAAACAATATTCAATAGCCTTAATAGGAAAATCAATATCATGTTTTTTTCTAGAGAATCTCTCTTCTTCAGCAGCTGCCACAATTTTTCCGTCTTTAACTAAGCAAGCAGAAGAATCATGATAATAACAGCTTATCCCTAATATATTCATTTTAACCTCAAAATGTCCTATAATAATCCTCAATTCTTTTTGATACTGGCTTACTTTTTAGCCAATATGAATTCTTCTTTTTTGACCCAAGGTCTACAAAGTGTTTTCTAAACAACTTTGCTATTAATGAAACTGGACCAATTCCAATTATATATGCAAAAAGAAGAAGTACAAAGTTTACAATATTAGTTATATAATTACTAAAATCTTTAGACCCTTTAAAAAATCCTTGAAAAAAGCTTTTCATTTTCTTAGTTTATTTATTAAATAGATTATAAACATAGGTGATGCGATAATTAAAAAAGTAGAATAATTAACTTCCCCAATATGTCCTAATATACTTAAGATAAGATGAAGCATTAATGTAAATATAATTAATGCGAAAGCAAAGCCTATATAATTACCAATGATGTATAATTTATTAACTTCTTTGTTTAACATAAAATCCCCCAAGATTAATCAAAACAGTGCATATATGAATGGTGATAATGCAGAACTTTGTCCAAACACGATTAAAATACCAGCCAAAGCAAGCGCGATTATTATTGGTAAAAGCCACCATTTTTTCCTAACTCTTAAAAATTCCCAAAGCTCTTTTAATAGTGGTTTATTATTTGACATTTTAATAAATCTAACAATTGTTAATTTATAAGCTTTTCTATTAACGAATATAATTACTCAGAAACGTCTCCTGTGTGAGAAAACATCCTGATTTTGTCTATGCCTTTTAGTTTTTGTAATTCGTTTAATATTGTATGATCAACATCTTTTTTAAGTCTAACTTCAACAACTAGTTCATTTCCTTCATTACTAAGCTCTTTATTTCTTAAACTGTGTTTTCTACAATATTTGTCTAGCATTTTATTAAGCTTGTTTTCATCAAGGCTTGTAAAACTTATAACAATTAAATATGGATATGAAGATTTTGCATTTTTGGTCATTAAATAAATAATTGCTCCAATCATTATTGATGAACTAAGAGATAATTTATAGAAAGCTATACCATTGATTATTCCAATTGTAATTGCCCAAAATATAAAGATTACGTCTTTAGGATCTTTTACAGCTGTTCTGAATCTTACTATTGATAATGCACCAACCATTCCTAATGAAAGTGCAAGATTGCCTGATATTGCAACCATTACTGATGTAGTGATCATGCATATTAGTACAAGAGAAATATTAAAGTTTTCTGAATATAAAACACCTGTATATGTTTTCTTATAAATGTAATAAATAAACATAGAAATTATGAAGCTTATTAGTAATGATACTATAATGCTCCCAGTAGTAGCTGTAGTTCCTAAACCAATGTTTTGTCCAAGTAAATCTTGAAAACTTATGTTTACCATTTTTATCATCCAGTTGTAAGCCTGCTTAAGGCATATTTACTAATTGCACTTCTTTTAAAATAAGGTATTTGAAATAATTGCCTTATCCATAAAGGAATTGTATGATCATACTTAATCTCTAAGACAACCATACTTGAACGCAAAAAGGGTCGCAAATATAAGTCTTTACCAAAAAGGTCAATATTTGAAGAACGACTCTTAATTAATTGATCAAATGTAATTCTTATGTTGTTTATATCATAAGTATAGGCTTCTCTTAAGTAATCAATCAAAACTACGGGGTGGTATGGATATTTCTTGAATTCAACATAAACTTTATTCAAAATAGGGTTATTGTATTTTAACAAAATGTCAAGATTACCTTTTTGAAGCTGAATAGCATCTTCTTTTGTTATGAACGCACTTTCTTTTAGAATAGAATTGTTTGTTTTATTCTTTATCTCAAACTTAATAACACTGCCTTTTGTGTCATAAGTCCTTATACGATACTTTTTTCTTTTTTCTATACCAGCCATCTTTTCAAATAAAGATTTGTCATTAAAAGTGTCAAAATAAAGGCTTCTTATGAAATAAGGTTTGCCTTTGCAATGTTTGTCCATATTAAGTACTTTTTTAAGTTTGTGCGCTAATATTTTGTACTCTGAATAAGAGATATAATATTTTAGTTCTCTTCTTTTTACCTTTGTATCTTTATGCATCTGTTTCATTCTTGTACCTTTTCTAGTAAATTAAATGCGTCAAGATTCTCATTTTTAATCATATTAAAAAAGTCTGGTTTTAGATCTAGATCTGTTTTAACTGAGTTTTTATCTGATTCATAGTCTTTCTTATTTGCTTGGTATTTATTGCCCCAGAAATAAGAGTAGGCAGGGCCAAATAATGATTTTTTTTGGTATGTATTCACAGCTAAATTATTATTATCAAATATATTTTGAATAATAAAAACATGCGAATTATCTTTTACTGCAATGCTTATATTATTGTAAGATAATATGTTGTTAAATAATATAGCATCTGTTTGTTCACCTATACTAATACCTTTATCTTTTAGACCTTGGAATTGGTTATTTATGATTAAAACTTTTGATCCACTAAAGTCAAGTCCATCTCCACCATCTAGATTTGGAGATTTTGATTGCTCATATGTGAATAAGTTGTTTTTTACAATTCCTGTACAAAAATCACAGTCAAATTGATCAGCTGCGTTATTTAGGAATTTGGTGTTTTCTATTAAAATATTAGCATATTTGATATTAAGACCATCATCTGCGTTATTACTTGAAATAATACTGTTATTTATTTGAGTATCAGAATGATGAATTGACATTGCACCTGAAAAATAAATTCCTTGTATAAATTTCTCGTTACCGCCAGAGATATCTAAGAATTCTATATTTGTTTTGCCGCCAACTATGCCAAATGTACCAAATGGTTTTTCATGATTTATTGGTTCAATGATAACTGGCAGATCTTGTGATCCACTAATAGTTGTATCGCCAAAAGAGATTATAGAAATATCTTTGTCTAAACTTATTTTTGTACCTGCTTTGATTATTAAGTTAAAGTCTTTTGGGATTATTAGGTTTTGGTTAAGCACATAGTTTCCTTTTTTGAGATAAAGATTATTTGAATTAATCTCCCAGTTAAATTCAGAATATTTTCTTGTGAATTCGTCATATGGCATATTTTCTTCGTAAAAATCATTACCATTAGCAATTTGTAAATAAATATCATCTTTGGATATAATCTGATTAGTTGCATCATTTATCATTTCAATATCAATATGGTTTAAATCGATAAGATTGGTGTTTTCAAAACTAAGTTTTATCTTGTAAACTCTTTTAGTTGGATGAAGATCATTATCTAAAGATGCTGAATAAAATAAATCTTTGAAAGCTTTAATTATGTCCATATTTTTTGTATCATTCTTTACAAAAAGAATTTTAGTTTTATTACCATATTCCATTTTAATCTTACCTTGATATGGATATTCAAAGTTAAGATTAAATTTTGATAACTTAAGATATGACATAGAATCTGGAATTATTTCAATATCTATTGTGTTATCTTTGTAAATAATATTAAAATAGCTTTTTGCATACTCAAGATTATTCTTTATGGTCACCATATTGTGTTGAATGTCTTTCTTAGAATTCTTAAGGCTGTATTTCATGAACCTTTCACTTAACTTATTAGTTTTGTAAGCAGTAGAATAGGGTAAATAATGACCAACCAGTTTATCAATATCTTCTATTAGATTATTATTCATAACCAAGTTGTAGATTTTTTGGTTTCTTAACCTTCTTATATTATCATTTCTTGTAATAAGTTCAAAAAGATCAACTACGTACGAATCATATCTTTCGTTTAGTAAGTTAATATCTCTTTCAATGCCACCATATTCTAAGAAGATTGATTTTAAGTCTTCATTTTTTGGAACAGGATAAAACTTCCCATTTGTTGCTTTGTAAACAAGTACTAAATTGTCTCCTGTGACAAAATGTGGGCTTCCTATCAAGATACGCAAAGCTTCAAAACTGCTTAGATATTCAAGATCAAAGAAAGATGCAACTTTTTCAACATCTTTTTCTTTAACAGCATTAAATAGTAGGTTAGTTTGATAAATAATCTTTTCTTGATTAAGGTCTGACTTTTCAGGCTCAATATTACTGATTTCATAATTAAATGCTGTATAATGACCTCCACCAAAATAAAGTCCGTTAGGATCTTTAAAATTTTGTTTATTGGAATTTCTTGGATGGTCTTCTACAAAATTATCTGTATTTTTTATAATTGCACAACTGGAACATTGATTATATTCAAGAAATTCTTGTCCAATTGATTCTTGCATATAGTAAACACCTTGAGAAACACTATTTATTTTTAAGGCAACAACATCATCTCTAATATCCATCAAACCTAGCTTTTGACTAATTAAACGAGTTATTTTACCAGTAATCTTTCTATCTTCAAAAAGGATAAAATTCATTCTTCTGATATTGTTTATTGACTCTTGTTTTGAGGTTTTTACCTTGTATGATTTAATATTACTATCCCAATGAGTTAACATATCCCCATGAAGCTTTATTTCTATATCATACTTTTTTGTGTTATAGTGAATCTTTGCGTTTCTCCATGTATTAATTTCAGGAGGCATATAACCTTTTTTTACAGCTTCCTTTGAAATGTTAGTAAAATGTAGTATATCATTTCTTGATAAAATGAGCTCATAGATTGGTAGAGCGCCATCATCAATCCGTTTCTTAAATGGAGAAATACTCATCTCATCAATAATTCTAAAAATTTTGTTTGTATACTGAACATAGGGGTCAAAAAGATAAATGTGTTGATCTTTTGATACACCACTGAGTATTTTCTCAGGATATTCGTAGATTATCTTATCAGAATTATAAATCACTGTTATTATAGCTAATAAAATAATTGATATAACAAGAATCCATTTCCATTTGCCATGTTTAGATTTTTTTATGGGTTTTTTTGTGGTTTTCATAAGATTTAAGCCTATCTAAATTAAGTATTGAAAATTAATCTGAACTTTTAAAACTTTAGATTATATTGAGGGTTTTACTATTAATATACTATTAAGAGCATAAATATATAAATCAGTTATGCTTCACAATTTACAAATAAAATAATGATTTAAAATGGTTACAAAAACAGGCGAAAAAGTTCAGAAATTTTATAACAAAACTCCTTTTCCAGATTATGAATTGGACAGGTTTAATTCTAAAGAAGATTTAGATATCTCTTCTTATCCTTTTGCTAGAACTCTAGATAGAAGTATACCTAAAGATGCATCAATCTTAGATGTTGGAACTGGAACTGGACAATTATCTGCTTTTTTATCTCTTAAAAGAAAATGTGTTTGGGGGATAGATTTCTCTGATTCTTCTTTAAAAAAAGCTAAAGGATTAAAAGAAAAATTAAAGCTTGATTCTTGGAATTTAAAAAAAGTAGACATATTGGATCCAAAACAAATTGAAGATATTGGAATAAAGTTTGATTATATTTTATGTTTGGGTGTTTTACATCATACAGGTGATGCTTACAAAGGATTTCAAAATATATTAAAGCTACTCAAACCAAACGGCTATGTTGCAATTGGTTTATACAATAAATATGGAAGAATACCTCTTAAAATAAGAATCGCACTAGCAAAAACCATCTTTAGGAATAATAATAAAGTAAAAGATTGGTTTATAAAAATGCAAATTGGTGAAGTTGAAGATAAAGAAAGAGCAAGAGGATGGTGGAATGATCAATATTTGCATCCTCACGAAACAACGCACACTATTGGTGAAGTTATAAAGTGGTTTAAGAAAAATGATATTAATTATTATCAAACAATTCCAAGCTCAACACTATTTGATCAAAGTAATATGGAAATTGCTGGGTTATGGAACAAAGCAAATGAGAAAAAACCTTCATTATTAAGAAGAATATTAAAACAGTTATCATGGATATGGAAAACTCACCATGAAGGTGGATATTGGATAACTTTTGGTAGAAAAAAAAACTAATTTAATTTGTTTAATAAGTCATGGACTTTTATTATCTTCTCTATTCTGTTACGATCTTTCTTTAATGGTTGCCAAGAATTCATTTTAATGTAAGCTGCATTTATGGCATATTCAATTGCATTTTCTACATTCTTATTTTTTGTTCTTTCAGAAAGATATATTGCTGAAAAAGTACTTGTTACGCCGTTAGGATTAATAAATCCTTTAAGATTTGGATATGGTGCAGGAGAGATATGATTATCTTTGTAAATGAGAAACCCATTTTTTCCCATGTTTACAATAATTTCTTTTGGTCCCATTTGTGCAATCTTTAAAATTGCTTTTTTTATATTATTTTTCTTAGATAGTGCTAGTAATTGTTTATCAGATAATATTAAAGTATAAATATGGTTAAGATATTTATTAGCTTCTTCCCATTTTTGTTCTTTAATTTCTGTTTCATAGAAATTTCTAAAAAAACCTTGTGCATAAAGACAAACTTTCTTATTTTTATTAAAGATGTAGCTAATTACTTCTTTTGAAATATCAATATTAGATTGTGGCCCTAAATAAATTAAATCATATTCTTTTAAATTAAGATCTTTTAAATCCTGAATGGTTATACCTTTATTTATACCAGCAAGTGTTAAAACTCTTTGTTTTCTATTAAATATATTTTTTGAAGAGTAGATGTTTTCAAATAAAAAAGTCTCTTTAATATATATAGGTTTTACATTTATTCGTTTATGGATGTGTCTTAATAGAGATTTATTATCTAATGAAAGAAGCGGGATAAGTGTTACATCATCGCCAAACTTGTTTAATGCTTCAGCAGCATAATATACAGAGCCACCTACTAGATTCTTAGAAATGTTCTGGATTCGTATCAGATCTTTTGTTAATGAACCGATTAATAATATTTTTGCCATTTTATTTATTTAATTTTGTTAACCCATCTGGAGATGGTTGATTTAGATATGTTTGTATGTTTCTTTTTATTTATAGTCTCTGATATAGACTTATATGATTCACCTTTACAAAATAATTCTAAAACCATTTTTAATATCTCTTTTTGATAAATTGAGTCTATAAATTTATTTTGTTCTGAGAAAAAAGATTTACAATCTTTACAAAAATAAATTTGCCTTTTGATATTTTTATTTTTTCTGATTCCATGTTTTATAGTGCTGTTTGATTTACACTTTGTACATTGCATATAAAAGGTGAATTTTATAGTATATTTAAACCTAACGATTATGGAACGATAAAACAAAACCTTTTAAAAAGAATTCAATATCCTTATTTAATATAATTAACTAATTTACGAGGTGTTTTTAATGGAAAAAGAAATTAAAGTTGCTTTTATTGGAGTAGGAAATTGTTGTTCAAGTTTAAATCAAGGTCTTATTTATTATAAAGATTCAGAAGGAAACGATTTTGTACCAGGACTTATGCATACAGAAATTGGTGGATATAAATTAAGAGATATAAAACCTGTTTGTGCATTTGATGTTGATAAAAGAAAAGTTGGTAAAGATTTAAGTGAAGCAATCTTTGAAAAACCAAATTGTACAACAGTATATCAAAAAGAAATGCCTAATCTTAATGCTCCTGTTTTAATGGGAAATTTGTTAGATGGTGTATCTGACCATATGTTAGAATACCCTGAAGACGTAAGTTTTAGACCAATAACAGATAGAGAATCAGTTGATGTTGTTAAAGAACTTAAAGATAGAAATGTTGATGTACTTGTAAATTATCTTCCAGTTGGAAGTCAAAAAGCAGCTGAGTTCTATGCTAATTGTGCACTTGAAGCAGGATGTGCTTTTGTTAATGCTATGCCAATTTTTATTGCATCAGATCCTGCATGGGTTAAGAAGTTTGAAGAAAAAGGTCTTCCATGCCTTGGAGATGATATTAAATCGCAATATGGTGCAACATTTTCACATAGACAGATAGTACAGGGATTTATTGATAGAGGAGTTAAGATTAATTTTACAAGTCAAGAAAATTATGGTGGTAATACAGATTTTCTTAATATGAGTGATCAGGTAAGGATTCAATCAAAACTTAGAAGTAAAACAAGTTCAATTAAGACTTTGATTCCTTACGAAATTCCTGAACTTTATGCAGGACCAGGTGTTGGGGGCGACTCTAAACATGGTTATAGGCCAGAACAAAAAGATAACAAAACAGCAGTGATTAAAGTATATGGTACTGGTTTTGGGGATATACCTGTAAAAGCTACACTTCATGTAGATTGTGAAGATTCTCCAAATTCTGGTGGAATCATAATTGATGCAATAAGGTGTGCTAAACTTGCTTTAGATAGAAATATTTCTGGTGCAATTACTTCACCAAGTTCATTTTTCTTTAAACATCCTTTAGAAAAAGTGCCTGATGCTGAAGCAAAAGTTAGAGCTGAGAAATATATTAAAGGAGAATTAGAAAGGTAATTGAAATGAAAGGATTAATACTAGCTGCAGGACTTGGTAATAGGCTAAATGCTTTATCATTAAAAGTAATGCCAAAACCACTTTATAGAATCTTAGGAAGAACATTAATTGAATGGGTAATTCTTAATATGAAAAGTGCAGGTATTAATGAGATATATGTTGTTGTAGGATTTAAAGCTGATGAAGTTATGGAAAAAATTGGAGACGGTTCTGAACATGGTGTTAAAATAAATTATATTGGCAATCCAAATTATAAAAAAGAATTAGCATTGTCTCTTTTATGTGCAAAAGATTATTTAAAAAGTGAAGACGAGTTTTTGTTATCAATGTCAGATCATCTTTTTGATCCAATGATATTTTCTAAATTTGTCAAAGCGGAAAAAGAACCAGGTTCAGTAATGTTATGCGTTGATAAGAAATTTGATCAACATTCTGATATTGCAGATGCTGCTAAGATTAAAGTTAATGAGAATAATATACTTGTTAAGAATTCTAAAGATCTTACTGATTATGATTATATGGATTGTGGTTTATTTAGATGTTCACCAATTATCTTTGATGCTATTGAAGAAGGCATAAAGAATGATAAATATGATATTTGTTCAGCTACAGAACTTCTTGGTAAACAAGGTAAGATGTTTGTATGGGATATTGAAGGTTTGAAGTGGTCAGATGTTGATACTGGCAAAGATTTATTCCACGCAGAAAAGAAAATGGCAGATACATTAAGATAACTTTTTAAAAAGAATCCTACATTTGGTGCTTTATGATTAAACAATATGGAGATATAGGTGTTAATAAATACCGAGAAATGAATGATCCTAGGATTGTCAAAGGTTTTAGAGTAATAAAACGAGAAGGTGTCTTAGTCTTTATTCAGAGGTTCTCTAGATTTCTAAAAAGAAAGTTATTAATTGTTTTAACTCCATTTGTTATTGCTTTAACAAGGCCAGGTAAGTTTCTTTATAATAAGGAGAGATTAACTTATTTTAGACATGTAAAAACTGTTACTTGGACTAATGAACGAGCAATAGAGATTCCAATTATTATGAATTATATTAAGAAGTTTAGTTCTAAAAAGATATTAGAAGTTGGTGCTGTTTTACCTCAATATTTCCCTAAAATAAAAAAAGATACTATTGATAAATTTGAAAAAGGTAAGAATATTATGAATATTGATGTGTTAGATTATAAACCAATTAAAAAATATGATTTAATTGTTAGTATATCTACTCTTGAACATGTAGGATATGATGATGATGTAAAGAATCCTAAAGGTACAATTAATGCTGTTAATGCTTTGAAAGAAAATTGTCTTGCAACTGGCGGTAAGATGGTAATAACATTACCAATAGGATATAACCAAAATGTTGATAAATTAATTTTTAGTAACGAATTAGCTTTTGATGAAAAAGTATTCTTTAAGAAGAAAAATGCATTTAATAAATGGCAAATTGTTTCTCCTGATAAAGCAAAAGGAGCAAAGTTTGGTAAAGAAAATGCTGAAACAGTTGTTATTGGAGTAATCAATAAATGAAATGTAAGATGTGTGGTTCAGAAGAGTTTGGCAAACCTGCTAAATTTTATGGTACTACAAAAAGGTATAGAAAAAGCAGATTTGATTATGCTGTATGTAAAAGGTGTGGGTCGATAACTAATCTTACAATACAAGAACCTGATTATTCTGATTATGTTACTGGTAAAGGAATTTCTGATATTAAAGTTAATAGATTTGTTAAATTAATTAAGCAAATGTCCATTAGTAAATCTAGTAAGTTATTGGATTATGGTTGTGGTAATGGGGCATTAATTAATGCTTTGAATAAAAAAGGGTATAATGTTTCTGGATATGATCCTTACAATAAAGGGTTTTGTGGAACCATAAAAAACGGAAATACATATTCTTTAGTATTTATGACTCATGTGTTTGAACATGTGTCTGATTATAAGATATTTTTCTCAAATCTTAAGAAATTAACAAAGAAAGGTTCTTTATTTATTACTATAAATCCTACATCTACAAGAATGAAAAGATTGAATCCTAAGAATTCATTTCAAAATTATAATTTACATGCACCTTTTCATGTTTTAGTACCTTCTGATAAAGCCCAAATTGAATTGTTTAGGAAAAATGGATTTAAGCTTAAGAAAATATTTAGATATGATATTGAAAGAAGCGGAATAAAAGATAATAGTCGTGTTTCTGCAATACTTACTGAAGCTTTAGGCGGTACTAAAGAAGCTGTACTTTCAGCAAATAAGAAGAAAAAAGCTTTGACTGCTTTAAGTTCACCATTCAAATTCTTTTATAATATGTTTATTAATACTAAAGATTGTTTGGTTACTACTTTTGTTTTTGAAAGAATTTAGAAATTTCTACTTTATTTTTTGTATAAGGCTCTTAAGTACAGGTATTATACCTCTTCTTTTAATTGCCTTTAATATTTGATTAGGACGCATAAATGAGATTAGTATTTTATGACGAAAATAACCTCTTTCAGCTTTTTTATATAGTTTTAAGAGCTGCTCTGATGAAAGAGTTTCTGTTCTCATGATTGGTTTATTCCCTCTTAAGGAAAAGTCTTCTGAGCCAACAATCTTATCATTTACAACACCCATATCTTTTGCAATATCCCAAAGCTCAGTAGATGGAAAAGGGGTAGTGATTGCAAATTGAACAAGGTCTGCATCAATTTTTTTTGAGAAACTAATAGTATTCTTAATTGTCTTTTTTGTATCCCATGGATGACCGATCATAAAATAACAACGAGATTCAATACCTGCTTTTCTAGTCAGTTTAATAGCATTTTTTGCCTGTTGAAGAGTAATTCCTTTAATCTTTTTGATAAGTTCAGGATCACCAGATTCAATTCCATAATGAATCTTTTCACAGCCTGCTTTTTTCATATAATCTAATCTCTCTTTATCTATAGTATCAATTCTAGAACAACATCTCCATTTAATGTTAATATTTTTCTTAATAATTAGATTACAAAAATCAATTACCCTTTCTTTATTTAAAGTAAATAAGTCATCATAAAAATAAAATCTTTTTACTCCATAATTCTTTATGATTTGTTCAATCTCTTGTACAATGTTCTCTGCAGACCTAAATCTAAATTTCTTACCAAAAGTTCCAGAAAAACAATAATAACAAGGAAAAGGGCATCCCCTAGAAGAAATTAAGCTTAATTCAGGGTACCAACTATATTTCTTTAAATCAAATAAATGTCTTGCTGGAAAAGGTAATGAATCTAAATCTTGGATTAGTTCTCTGTTTGGGTTTTGAAAGATCTTACCTTCTTTTTTATAAGATAATCCTTTGATTTTATCCAAATCATCCCCCCTTACAAGTTCTAATAAAGAATATTCACCTTCACCCCTAATAACATAATCAACAAAATCTTCTTTAAGAATCTTGTCAGGTTGAACTGTAGAATGTACTCCACCAAATAAAATCTTAATATTAGGACTTTTTTCTTTAACAAAACGTGCTACATCACAGGCATTCTTGTATAATGTTGTAAGACTGGATATGCCAATAATATCTGGTTTTACTTCATCAAGTTTCTTTGATAAATGTGATTTCCATTCATCAATATCATATAATCCTAAATCTAATACATCAACTTTCTGATTATTTTTTTCAAGAACTGCTGCAAGTTGTGCTATACCTAAAGGAAGGTATTCACTTTTCTGTTCTGTAAATGGTGGAAATATTAATAAAATCATTTTGTTTAATTTTCGCATTTGATACAAAGTAAGTTTGTATTTACAGATTCTGGGTGAGAACTCTTAATATATTTTGATAAATCTGCCATGATAAACGGTTCTTTTAGTTTTTTATCTTCATTTATGTTAAAAATCTTAAAATTGTTTTCTTTAAGGGCATTTATGTAATCTTCAGGTTTAACACCTTGTTTCTCAAAGAAAATTGGAGTAAATTCTGTTATAATTTTAAGGTTCTTGTTTTCTTTAATAATATTGAGCATCCCTTTGAATACGTTGAATTCACCACCTTCAGTATCCATCTTTACAAAATCCACTTTAGTGTCATCAAGAAATTGATCTAAAGTTATACACCCAATTTCAACATAACTTTCTTTACAATATTGGTTTCCTTTGACTGTAGAGTGTCTTGCTGAACCAGTTTTGTCAAGATATAATTTTATTGTTCCAGTTGTGTTTGAAACTGCTTTTTGAATAGGAATTATATTTTTATAATTGTTTATTTCAATATTTTTCTTAAGTAAAGCAAAATTATCAGGGTGTGGTTCAAAAGCAAAAACTTTTCCTGTTTCCCCTACAAGTTTTGCAAAGATTAGAGTGTAATATCCAATGTGGGCACCTATATCTATAACAATGTCGCCTTCTTTAATATCTTCTTTTGCAATACTTGTAAGATAAGGCTCATGAAATCCTCTTGTTGAAAGCTGTAATATATCGGTCGGATCTAAGTATATTTTATGACCATCAATCACTGTGAAATTTGATTTCAAATGTTTAGTAAAAATTTTATTAGCATTTCTAAGAAAGTTAGATTTTATTCCTTTTTTATTTATATACTTATATATTTGTTTATATGTCTTAGTTATTAGTTTTTTCATCTTAAATTACAATCATTAATATGTTTTTAAAACTTATGGTTAGGTTCAAAAGATTAGTTTACACATATTATAACTTAGATTTTAATTAATATGCCCTCTAAACCAGTAAAAAGATTATTTATTACTGAATTTAAGAATGCTAGTTTTTTTGGGAATTTTAAGTTATGAAAAAAAGGAATTGTAACCCAGAGCTTACCTTTAAATTTAGCTTTTGTAGTTATTGTTCTTGTTTCTTTTTTCATAAACATGTCAAAAGTATTAGGAATAATGTGTTGTTTATGGGTTGGGTCTCGATAATCAACAAATGTACCTGCTAATGGAACCCTAAATCTAATCTTTCCACCTTTTTTTAAGATTCTGTGGGTCTCTTCCATAAATTTCAACATATCTTTTAAATGTTCAATTACAGCTGTACAATTAATATAATCAATAGAATTATCTTTAAAAGGAAATGGGTATTTATCTAAATCGAATTTAATGTCTGTCTTTATGTAAGGGCTGTTATCTACATTGATGAACCCTTCTCTATAATCTGTGCCACACCCTAAATTTAATTTAACTATTTTTTCATCTTTCATTTTCTCATCATCTCTACAAAGTATCCAATCTTTTGTGTTGTGAAACTTAAAGTAAGTAATACAAGCATACAAAATAGTTTTATTGGATTTCTTAAATATTTCTTAATCATATTCTTTGTTGACCAGAGTCTTAATTTATAGAATTGGTTAAAAGAATTTACTTGTTTTTTAAAAAAGAAAAGGCCTTTACCTCTTGAATAATGCCAGTGTAAAAATGATTTTAAATCTTTTCTTGCAGGATGATACATTATAACTCTTGGATTATATTTTATCTTTAAACCATTTTTTAATACTTTCATTGAAAGAAAAACATCATCTGCTGTGATTGTAAGTTTTGGATTAAATGCACCAAGTTTTTGAATAGCTTTTTTGTTAAAACCGCAATTTCCACCAGCTATATGATTAGTATAACCATTTTTATCAACTGGCCACATTTTATCAAAACCCATGTGAGCGCCACCTGGGTAACCTAAACCTGAAATGCAATCACCTAAGAAAGTTGATTTTGGGATTTTAGTATTACCAGTTACAACAATTTCACCTTTTTGAATCTCTTTATAAATTTCTTCAAGCCAGTTATTATTTGGTGAACAGTCTGCATCAATTATAGCTACAACATCTGCTTTTGAATTGTTAATACCAACGTTTCTAGCAGCAGAAAGGCCTTCATGAACCATGTCAATGACTCTTGCACCTTCTTTTTTAGCTATTTCTGAAGTGTTATCAGTTGAACCGTCATTTGCTACAACAATTTCAAAATCTTTAAATGTCTGTTTTTTTATGGCTCTAATTGAATGTTTTATTAGTTCACCAACATTGTATGCGCAAATTACTACTGAGATTTTAGGTTTTTTCATTAGCTTGTTAGAATAGATTATGGATTTATAAAGGTTGTTGAAATAGATTAAAAGATAAAGAAAAAAATTAAGTTAATATCCTGGGATATAATTCAATAATCACCCAAATTATCAAACCTAACCATAAAACAATTACAAACCAACCAGTTTTTAGTATGCTTTTTGTTTTTAAGATTTCTTTTGCAAGTTTAGTTAATTCTTTTGGAAATGCTAAGAAACTTATCAATACCATCAGCATTACAAAAGCTAGTGTTGCGAAAACTTGTATTATGGTTATTTCCATTAACAGATAATATAGAACAACTGCGGCTAATAAGGTAGCAATTATTGTACCTACAACTGGTTTACTAGCCATCATATCAACTTTATTTGCTAAACTCTTTTGATTTACTGCCAAGGTTATTAGTTTTACAATTACACCCAAAACAACAATCAATGCTATTATTTCTACTGGAGTCATTTTTTATCACCTTATATTATTTATTTTGTAACAACTTTTGGCCTACAGCTTTCTTTTCTAACTTGTTTTACTACACAAAACCTTTTGTATGAAAGTTCTAATGCATCATACATCTTATCATTTGACCCAAAGAAACCTGTTGTTAAAGGATCAAAAGCTCTTGTAGTTTCTTTGATTTCATCTTGGCTATTAGAAAATTCTCCTTCTCTTTGTTTAATATACCAAGTCATATCTTTACGTAAAGACAAAGGAACTCCTTGTTCTGCTGCTATCTGGACACTTGATGCTGGTAAACCCATACCCATTCCTGCTGGTCCAAGTACACTATCAAGTGCTAAACCTGCAGCCAAATCTCCTGATTCAAATGCCAAATCACGATATTTTGGATCTTCATTAAATCTTTTAGATTTACTTTTAAGTTCGTCATACATTGATTCAGAAATTTCTTCAGCTAATCTTATATCTTTTGTTTCTTGGTCAACAACTTTCGTTTTTCCGCCAACAAAAATAAAATTTTTCCAACCTTTGAATGTTGCCATAATACCTGGATTTTTCTTAGCTACAATTGCTTTTTCTGCATCATTATAAAATGTTTTTTCATCAACTGTATATTGTACAGCACCATTAGCGTGTTTAATTACACCTATTCTTTCGCCATAATATTCAACTACTTTATTAGAATCGGGTTCCATGTCATAAACTTTTAAAAGATCATCTTCTGGCATACATTTTTGTAAATCATAATCATATACCATCCAACCTTTTTGATCTTTAGGATATAAATAATAATCACATTTTGCAATGCATTCACCATCAATTACTCTACCAGAATCATCACATTCTTCTACTGGTGTTTCTTCTTTTTCTTCTGATTTTTCAGACTTAACTAAATCTGCTTTACATCCACCGAGTAGTTTTTTCCACCAAGCACATGTATTTGCTGTACCTGCACCGCCAGGATTATACTTGCCATCTACACAAACTTCGTGATGTGGTTGTACTTTGCAGGTCTCAACACATGATTCTGTTTGCCAATCCCAAAAAAATCCTTGGTCTGAGTGACATCTGTATACACATAGACCATCTATGTATTCGTAAGCTGGACCGCAAAAACCTACACATTTTTCACTTGAAGGCATATAATGCTCACCATCAACACATCCCCTCGCCCTATCATATTCATCAGTCATACGTCCAGGTTTTTCAGTTGGTTTTATTGCAATTACAGAACTAATTAAGATTATAAACATTAAACAAATGATTATTTTCTTCATGATAACACACCTTAAAACAATATTAGAAACTGGGTTTTATAAATTATTTGGTTTTAAGGAAATATTTCTTAGTATAGGTTTTTAAAGTTAACATAATCTTTGAATTATATGTTTAAACAGGGAGTTACTGTGAATACAGGTTTAGTATTGGATAATACTTGGGAGAATACCTTAATTCGTGAAAGGATCTTAATAGATGCTGTTCCAGAAGATATTACAACAGTTATTAATGAGGCTTATGATGCTTGTTTTGGAAGAGTAATAGATTCCAATTTAGTTAGGGGGGCTTGTTTAAAATTTTCAGTTATGATGAGAGACTCGTTGCCTTTCTATGGACATTCTAATTATTCTGAATATCAGATGAACACACCCGCTGATGATCAAAGAAAAGCTAAAGCGTCTGAAGATAAATTTTTGTTAGAATATTTTATGCTACTTAGAGAGAATGAGGTTACACCATTGAGTGTGTTAGCTAAAAGAAGACTTTTATTGTGTCATACACAAGAGTTTGCAATCAAAGAAGCTTTAGATCCTAACTCATGGGATGTGTATTATACAGCAATGATTGATGGTAAACCATTTTATGGAGATTTTGGATTTGATTTTGGTCTTGATGATCCTGATCCAGATGATTTAACCTTTAGAAAGCATACTGTGCTTGCCAAACGGTTTGATGATTGTTATGGAATAGTTGATCCTATTGAAGGTATAGACAGAAAGATGTCATACAGAAAAAATGTTATGTCTTTAGAAGATTTTACTAGGTATTTCAAGAAAGTTAAATTAGTTGAAAATGTTTAGATAGTTTTAAAAATCATAATTAAACACCATTAATAATGAAATATCAAGCAGTTTTACTTTTTGGTTTACCAGGAGTAGGTAAAGGAACACAAGGAGAAATGTTAGGTGCTATGCAGGATTATTATCATTTCTCATCAGGTGACATGTTTAGAGCACTTGATCCCATTTCAGATCTTGGTCAAGAGGTAAATTGTTGTATGCAAGAAGGTATAATGGTTTCTGATGAATTAACAATGAGATTATTTAAAGACAGAATGTCAACAGTTCAAGCTGCAGGAGAATATTATCCAGATTCAAATTATTTATTGTTAGATGGAATACCACGAAACGCAACACAACCTCAATTACTTGATGAAATAGCTGATGTTAATCAAATAATCTATCTTGATGCACAAGATACTTCTATAGTTGTAGACCGTATTGTTAAAAGAGGCATTGAAAAAGGAAGAAAAGATGATCAGGATCCAGCAACAGTGCAAAATCGTATTGAAGTTTATCAAAAAGAAACACTTCGTGTTCTTGAGCATTACAGCCCTGATTTAGTTGTTAAAATTGATGGTACAGGGACTATTGAAGAAGTTCAGCAAAAAATTCTTAGTCAGTTATTAACTAAATCATCAGCCAAAATAACTCATTAATATAACAGCAGCAACTACAAAACCAATGTTTATGAACAAACCTTTTAACATATTTTTTCGTTCTTCTGGTGTTACTAAGAAAAATATCAAAGATGCTGCAATATAACCGCCAAGATGTGCAAAATGTCCAATATTATCAAATTCTTTTGGTATTAATATACCAGTAATGTCTGTTATTATGAATAACCAGCCTAATACAATAATAGGTAAAGGAATTCCAGCCATAAAAAATGAAATGTAGAAAGGATCTACTAAAATTGCTACACCAATCAAACCTGCGATTGCTCCTGAAGCACCTATTCCTCCTTGACCAAATAGGGCAGCAATAATATCTGAAAGAATTGCAGAAACAAAATAGATCATTAATGTTTTTCCTGGACCAAACCTTTTTTCAATGATTCTACCAAATACAAATAATGCTAACAAATTACCAGTAAGATGAAGAAGGTTAGCATGCAAAAACCAAGAAGAAATCATTGGAATAAAATTTAATTGTAATATTTGGTGTGGTTGAAACACTAAACTTTCTAAGAATTCACTAGACATAAAGATTTCTGCAATAAAGACTGCAATTATGGCTAGCATTAATCCAAATGTAACTTTTGGTTCTGTTACAAATTTCCAGAAGTCTGATATTGGTTCAAAAAGTTCTTTAGCATCTTTTTTTCTAAAAATAACCATAATCAATAAGAAAGGGAATTTTAAAATAAATAATAATTGTTTCCAGATAAACTTCATCTCTGTTTCAATTTCTTTATTCATGTCAAAAATCACCTTGTTATTTTTGATGCTTGAAATTCCCTGAATGGCCTGATCTTTGAACACAATTCATTCCGTTGGAATTTCATTGTTTGAATATTTTCTTTAATGTCTTTACTGCTTTTAAATCTTTCAGTATTTCTAATACTGGTTTTGGTACCAGTTCTTCCCATTCATCATCTTTAACCATAGAATCACGAATGGAGGTTCCATTTATACCTTCAACAAAATTTACAATCTTTACTTCATAACCTTTTTCCTTAAACAATTTAGCAGTATGATCATTACCAGTGTAAAGAACTTGAAAATCAGGTACTAATCCTTCAACATGTTCAACCCATATTTCATCATTATTAATATCAGGAACAAAGAATATAGTATAATCAATGATCTTTTCTTGTTTTAAAGCAGCTTGAATCATTTCAGCACGTTCATCAGCTGTAAACGGATTTTCTTTAACACCTGAATATTGTGACGAGCCTATACCTATGATTACATGTTCAACCTCGTTTAAAGCATCTTTTATACATTTAAGATGACCCTTGTGAAAAGGTTGAAATCTGCCTATAAAAAAACCACGTTTCATTTAGGTAATATTCAACTAATCCTTTATAAATATTGGGGGAAAAAGAGATCATAAGTTTGTGGAATCAAAAGTCACCAAGATTTAACAATAAAAATCATTTTGGTCTACTTTTAGATATCTTTATAAATAATACAGGCAAAACCCAATTTATGAAATGTGATTCTTGTAAAAAAGAAGATCAGTGGCTAGAGATGATTGGCCAAGATTTTATATGCCATAAATGTGTTAATAAAAATAAAATTATGGGATTAATTCTTAGAACACATATTGATACGTTCAGATTTGTATTAAGAAAAACTAAAGCTGTAGATTATAAAGAATTCATGGGTATTGACAGAAAACTGATTGAAAGTTTAGTTGATCTAAAGAAATATGGTATATTTCTAAAGACTACCAATGTAGTTGAATTAGATTAACGAAAAGTTCATATATTACTTAACTAAAATATAGTGTGGGTGGTACAATGGACAATGATTTAACACCTGATGAGTTTGAGGACGGGTTGTCTGAAGCTGAAGACGAATACTCAACTGAAGAAGAAGAATCTGACGAAGAAGAAGAAGACGCTATTTAAGTTTTGAACTCTTGTATAAGTCTGGCCTGTAGGGCGATAACCTAATAATTTTTATTTCCATTTCTCTTTTTTTAAGTTCTTCTTCTAAATTATCTGAATAGGAATTCTGATCATAACCTAAACAGATTATGTCTGGATTAATCTCTTCTACTATTTCATAAGGATCTTTTTCATAACCTAAAACTCCTTTATCAACCATAGGCATATCACGAATATGTTCTAGCCTATCTCTTTCAGAATATTTAGGTGTAAAGTTCTTAATCTTTTGAATTGATGAATCTCTAGCTACAACTGCAACTAATTTATCACCATAACTCTTGGCTTGTCTTAAGAAATTAAGATGTCCTGGATGCATCAAATCAAAGCTTCCAAATACCATTACTGTTACCATATTAAGAAGTAGATGATTAAAGTTTAAAAAACTAATGTTATCTTTACTTAGATATCACTACTAAATTCATTTCTTCTTATTAGCTTGATACTGTTGTAAAAAGTTCATCACTGATTGTGGTGAACTTAACAGCATAGAACTATGATTAGATGAACCGGCTGTTAAACATCCAGTCAAATTACCCTGAGCATCGAATATAGGGGATCCGCTATTACCTGGTGCACCCTGTGATATTCCAGGTATCATGAAATTATATGTTTTATCAGCTACCTTAGCAACTGCTTCCATTGGAAAATCTGCAGTGCTTCTAAAAAGTTGTGTACCTTGACTTCCAGCATATCCAAATGACATCATGTCTCGTACTGATTGAGGATCAACTGCCATAACCCAACCTTGTTCTTTGTCTGCTACCACATTTAATTTAAGTCCCCTCATAGGGTTTTGGCCACTGTAAGTACCGAAATTTGAATTTTTATCAGATGCTTTCTCACCTGGGGCAGGATATTCTCTGTTAATTGCAATTATTCTTTCTCCTGCCATTACAGCATCATGTTTTATTGGAACATTTCTTGCTTTTCCTTCATACCCAACTATCTTAACTAATGCTAGATCTCTTTTTTTAGAGTAAGCTAGAATCTGACCTGGTTGAACAACACGGTCATTACCATTATAAGAAATAATCTGAAATCTAGTATCTTTCTGGTTCATAGCTGGCTCAATAACGTGAGCTGCTGTTAAAACATAACCATCATCTCCTATGATTATTCCAGTCCCACCAGCAATAGCAATCCTTTTATCTCTTGAAAAACCCATCAAAAGTGTAACTAAATTATTAGAATTTGGTTCACCTAGTTTTTTACGATATTCAGCTAGATCTATACGTGCGCCTTTACCTAATCTTTGCATTGGATGTAATTTATCTTTACCACCATCTTCTGTAATATGTTTATAATCATCTTGATCAAAAGGATCGTGCTTAACAATAACTAGATCATCTATTGCAGGAACCACTGCAGCTTTTTCTGCATTTTCTTGTTCCTTGCCCAGGATATTCAATTCAAAAGAAACCCCAGAATCAGGTTTGTAGTTAACAGAACCATTTGTTCTATCATCAGCTAAAGCTTCTAATGCAGCTACTGGTGCAATTAATGCGGCTGCTCCTAAGTTAATAAAATCACGTCTATTCATAGTAATAATATAGTATAGGTAGTATTTAAATCTTTCGTTTTTGTTACTACCTATGAGTAATAGCAAATACTATGGACAAGAGTGCCGAAAACTATTTATAAAGCCTAAACTACCCAAATTGGGGGAAACATGGAACTATCACCAGGTATGAAGCAGTATTTTGATATTAAGGATAAACATCCAGATTGTCTAGTGTTATTTAGGATGGGAGATTTCTACGAAACATTCTATGAAGATGCAAAAACTGCTGCTAGAGTCTTAGATATTACACTTACTGCTAGAGGTAAAGGTGAAAAACGAGCACCTTTAGCTGGTATACCATACCATGCATTAGATACATACCTTGGAAAGCTAGTAAAAACAGGCCATAAGGTATGTATAGTAGAGCAATTAGAAGATCCAAAACTTGCTAAAGGTTTGGTTAAAAGAGGAGTTGCAAGAATTGTTACACCTGGTACAGTAATTGAAGATTCTATATTAAGTCAAAATAATAATAATTTCTTGTTAGCTTTAAACAAAGAAAATGATGTGTTTGGTTTAAGTTTAGCTGATATTTCAACTGGTGAATTTTTAACAACTGAAGTAAAAGATGAAAACAAGTTGTTAGCAGAAATTGATAAATTTAATCCTGCTGAAGTAATTGTTCCAACAAGTTATTTTGAAAATGAACTAATAAAAAAGATAAAAGATAAAGATATATTTGTAAACAGTTTTGATGATCGGTTTTTTTGGGGTGAAAAAGCTGAAAAAACTATTAAAGAACATTTTAATGTGTTGAATCTTGAAGGTTTTGGGTTAAAAGCTGTTTCAGTAACAACAAGCGGTGCTTTATTATCTTATATTAATACAACACAGTTTAGTGCTTTAAACCATATTAATAAGATTAATACATATTCTGTTGAAAAATATATGGTTATGGATTCTGCAACCCAGCGAAATCTTGAATTGTTAAGAAATATTAGAGATGGTTCATCTAGAGGAACGCTATTTGATGTAATTAACAAAACAACAACTTCAATGGGCGCAAGAAAACTAAAAAAATGGTTGTTAAGGCCATTGTTAGAGATAAAAGATATTAACAAAAGATTAGATGGAATAACTGAACTTATTGATGATGCAATACTTAAAGAAGATATTAAAGAAGTATTAGCTAAATTTTCAGATATTGAAAGAATTATTGGAAAAGTTAGTTATGGAAGTTCAAATGCTCGGGATTTAATATCTTTAAAGTTTTCATTACAAGCTGTTCCTAAACTAAAGGAATTGTTAATTAATTCTAAAACTGAATTTTTAAAAGAAATAAATCAAATAGATGAATTAAAAGAAAGCGCTGAATTAATTGAAAAAGCAATCAAGGATGAACCTGCAGCTGTCTTAAAAGAAGGTAATATTATAAAAAAAGGTTATAGTCAAGAACTTGATGAATTAAGAGATATTGCTTTTAATGGTAAAAAATGGATGTCTAAGTTTGAAGAAGATGAAAAAGAAAAGACAGGAATTAAAAGTTTAAAGATTAAGTATAACAGAGTGTTTGGATATTTTATTGAAGTAACTAAATCTAATGTACATTTAGTTCCTAATAGTTATATTAGAAAACAAACTCAAGTTAATCATGAAAGATATATAACTGAAGATCTTAAGAAAAAAGAAGATATGATACTTGGAGCACAGGATAAAATAAATTCTTTAGAATATTCTTTGTTTGTTAAAGTGTGTGAAGAAATTGTTAAAAAAACTTTAGAGATACAAAATATCGCTGATAAAGTTTCAAGTTTAGATTGTTTAGTTTCTTTAGCAGTTGTTGCAGCTGAAAACAATTATTGTAGACCAGAAGTTTCTGAACTAGATGCGATTAAAATTGAAAATGGCAGGCACCCTGTTATTGAGAAGATTACAAACAATTTTGTTGATAATGATGTAAATTTTGATGAAAATGAAAGAATGAAGATTATAACCGGGCCTAACATGTCTGGTAAGTCAACTTTACTAAGACAAAATGCTTTGATTATATTAATGGCCCAGATTGGTTCATATGTTCCAGCTAAAGTTGCAAAAATAGGTATTGTTGATAGAATATTCTCAAGAGTTGGTGCTTATGATGATCTTTCAATGGGACAATCAACATTTATGGTGGAAATGAATGAAACTGCTAACATATTAAATAATTCTACACCTAGATCTTTTATAATATTAGATGAGATTGGTAGAGGGACTAGCACTTATGATGGATTTAGTTTAGCTTGGGCAATATCTGAATATTTGTATACTAGAATAAGAGCTAAAACAATGTTCGCTACACATTATCATCAGTTGAACAAAATGACTGAACAATTTTCAGGAATAAAGAATTATCATGTTTTAGTTGAAGAAAAGAATGATAAAATAACTTTCCTTAGAAAAATGGTATCGGGGGGAACTGATAAAAGTTATGGTGTACATGTTGCAAAACTTGCAGGTTTGCCAAATGAAGTTATAAAAAGAAGTAAAGTTTTGATGAAGACTTTAGAAGAAGAAGATAAGATTATGAGAAAACTGGAAGAGAAAGTTGTTACTAGTAAAAAAGTTGAGATTGAAGACGAATTTACTAAGAAAGAGATTCAAATTACAGAAACAATAACAAAAAAACCTAAACAGTTTACTTTGGAAGAATGGGACAAATAAATGTATTAGACCAAGCATTGGTAAATAAAATTGCAGCTGGTGAAGTAATTGAAAGGCCTTATTCAGTTGTTAAAGAATTACTTGAGAATAGTTTAGATGCTAAAGCAGAAAATATTACAATTGAAGTTAAAGAAGGTGGTAAATCACATATTAAAGTTAGTGATGATGGTAAAGGTATGGATAAAGAAGATGCTATTGAATGTTTTAAGCGGCACGCTACTTCCAAATTAGCTAATGATGATGATTTGTTTAAGATTTCTACTTTAGGATTTAGAGGTGAGGCGTTAAGTTCAATTGCTGCTGTTTCAAATGTTAAATTAACAACATCACAAGGTGGAGAGGGTATATTAGTTGAAGTTGAAGCTGGAGATATATTAAAACAAGAAAAAATTGGAACTTCAAAAGGTACAACAATTGAAATTAATGAATTGTTCTTTAATACACCTGCAAGAAAAAAGTATCTTAAAGGAAGAGAAGTTGAATTAGGACATATAATTGATATTGTAACAAGATATAGCTTTGCAAACAAAGAAGTTTCATTTAAATTAATAAGTGATGGTAGAGAAACATTAGTAAGTCCTAAAACAAATAATTTGCTTAATAAGATAGTAAATGTTTATGGTAAGGATATTGGTAAAAATATGGTGCCAGTAGAGTTTTCTGATGATTTTGTTAAGATAAATGGATTTATTGGTAAGCCATATGTAACAAAGATGGATAGAAATTATCAAACATTCTTTGTTAATGGCAGATATGTTAAGAATGATAAGATTAGTAAAGCAATATATGATGCGTACCATACATTATTGTTTCTAGATAGGCATCCTGTGGTTGTTTTAAGTTTTGAAATAGATTTTAGTAAAGTAGATGTTAATGTTCATCCAACAAAGAATGTAATACGGATTGAAAAAGAAGATGAATTGTATAAAGGTGTATTTAATGCCGTAAGAGATACTTTTGTTAAAAATGATCTTATACCAGAAGTTGATGCACATGAAGGAACTGGTATTGATGTTAAACAAAATTATAATATTGAGAAAGGTCAACAAGTTACATTAGATGTTGAGAATGCAACTGTTGTTAAACAACCAGAAATAATTGAAAGTAGAGTTATTGGTCCAACTTTAATTTTAGGACAATTAAACAAGATGTATATTTTAGCTGAGAATGCTAAAGGGTTGCTTATAGTTGATCAACATGCTGCTCAAGAACGGGTAAAGTATGAGAAATTTATGAAACAGTTTAATTCTAAACAAATTGAACAGCAAAAGTTGTTAAGCAGTTTAATTATTGAACTAGGATTAAATGAAACTAATTTCATGCTTGAAAGTATTGAGAGTTTTAGAAATTTAGGGTTTGATATTGAAGATTATGGTAATAATAGTTTTATTGTAAGACAAGTTCCAAGATTGTTTAAAGATTTTAGCAAAAAAGAGATAATTGAGATGGTAACTGAGCTTTCAGCTGATAAAAAAATTACTGAAATAAAAGAAGAGCGTATTGCTAGGATGGCTTGCAGAAAATCTGTTAAAGCTGGTAAGGCTTTATCTCGTTTTGATATGGAAAAGATAATTGTTGATCTTGATCAAGCTGAGAATCCACTATCTTGTCCACATGGACGTCCAACAATTATAAATATTTCTCTTGGTGAATTAGAAAAGAAGTTTAATAGAAAAGCTTAAACTTTAAAATTCCATTCTTCAGAAAGATACTTTTTTTCTAACTCTTTAGCTAATGCTAATTCTTCCACAGTTAATTCAGAATTAGTTAATTCAAAATGTTTTGAAAAACCTTTTTGCATTGCTTCTTGTAGTTCAACATAACTTACTGGTTTTATATCATTAATACAAGTTATTCTTTGTTTTAATTTTAAAGCAAGTTTTGGGTTGTATTTCTTAAATAAAGAAGCGTATTTATCTGTGTTAATGTCTAAAAGAATGGCGCCATGTTGCAAAACCTTTCCTTTTGTCCTTTTTTGTGCTGAACCAATGATTTTCTTTCCATCAACTAATATTTCATACCATGAAGGATCATGAAAACATATTGCTGATTTTTGTTGTTTTTCAACAACTTTATTCATTGTAGGGTTTAAACCTAATAATTTTAATCCTTCCAACAATCCTTGTGAAATTATTCTATAACTTTCGATAACAGAAGAAGGCATTTCTTTTTCATCAATGATAAAAGAATAAGTTAATTCGTTTTCATGTAGAACTGCGTTTCCACCTGTTAAACGTCTTACTAATTGAATATCTTTTAAGTTATCTAAATTAATCTCTTTAGCTGATTGGAAATAACCTATGCTTAAACCAGCAGGTTCCCATTGATAAAATCTTAGAACTGGTTCTTTTGAAGTTAACAAAGCTTCATCTATTGCCATGTTCATTGCTGGTGTATTATAACCAGAGTTTATTAATCTAAATTTCATTGAGTTCCATCCAAAAGTGATTTAGCACATTCTTGAAGTTCTCCATTATGTGTAACAAAGATTGAATTTGTCAATACATCAATTCCAGGTTGTACTGTTCTTTGGCCTTCAATAATTTCAACTTCTGCAACACGGTCTCGTTTATTTCCTTGCCATGGACCGTATATACCCATAGTGCCATGACGTGGATCATGATGTATAATTTCACTTTGTGTATAATCAGTTCCAGCTATTAAAGCAGAGATTGCATGTCTTGGATCTCTTTGATATGAACAGTCAAGAAATATACTTGTTGGGGATTGTTCATATACTATGAAGTTATTTGGATCTCTCAAAAAATCTAATTTACCATCAAATGCAACAGTCCTCATCTCTAAATTAACATAATCAGACATTGTTACTCCAAGAACTTCTTGGAAAACTGCATCCATCTGGTCTAGATATTTTTGGCGTATGCTATTTGTATATCTAACAACTGGAGAACTTACAGTATATGGGTCAGCCTTCCTATAAACTAAAAGCTTTGCTTGTGAACTTAATCCACTAATTACTGGATCATCAACGTAAATAGCAACTCTTGTATCAACTTGTATTGGAGATTTATCCAGAAATGCTTGTGTTCCTCTTAATCCCTTTCCAATATGATCAAAAGAAACAAATGTTAAATCAGATTCTCCATCAATCTTTGCTAAACCAGTTATTAAAGCTAATTTTCTATCTAAATCTTCTTCGCTTAATATTAATAATCTTTCAGGCATACTTTAATAGAAATAAAACTTAATTTAAATAGATATTCATTATCATAGTGCATCTTTTGCATGATAACTTGAACGTACTAAAGGGCCTGATTCAACATGTTTAAAACCTAGTTCTTCTGCATATTTTTTGAATTCTTCGAATTCTTCAGGTTTATAATATTTATCAACTTCTGCTAAATCGTCTCTTGGTTGAAGATATTGGCCAATGGTAATAATATCAACTTTAGCCATCTTAAGTTCTCTAATTGTTTGTAAGATTTCATCTTTTGTTTCACCTAAACCTATCATAAATCCAGATTTCGTAAGTTGTGAAGGGTTATATTCTTTTATTTGTTTTAAGAAGATTAATGATTTAATATAATCTGATTTAAATCGTACTTTATTAAAGAGTCTTTTTACTGTTTCAATGTTATGACCAAACACGTCTGGTTTTATATTTAATATTTTCTTGATTTGATCACGAAAGTCAGGTGTTAAAATTTCAATTTTAATGTAAGGTGAAAGTTTTCTGATCTCTTTGATTGTTCTAATAAAAGTTAGAGCGCCACCGTCTTTAAGGTCGTCTCTTGAAGGAGAAGTTATAACAACATATTCTAGTCCTAAAGTTTTTACTGCTTTTGCAACTTGTTCTGCTTCTTTTGGATTAACCTTGCCAGGTTCTCCATGTTTAACATTACAATACATACAGTTTCTTGTACAAATATTACCTAAAATCAGAAATGTCGCTGTTTTTTTAGAAAAACATTCTGCTTGGTTTGGACATTTTGCTTCTTGACAAATTGTATGAATATTATTATCTTTAATCAGTTTTAAAACATCTAAATATTCTTGTCCTGAAGCTAATGGTACTTTAAGCCAGTCTGGTTTCATAATGACTATGAAGTTAGGGCTGTTTAAAAAGGTTGTGTGGTGATATTCCAATCAGAATAATTATCTCAGAGATGTTTATAAATGGTGAATAAATTTTATGGTAAATGATTAAGGTTGTTCTTACGCCGGAACAGAAAAGAGCTCAAGTAGCAGATTATAGAATTAATTATTTTGCACACCCACATCTAGATTTAAGAAAGGTAGATGAATTGCAAGTAATTACACCTTTAGGTCAACGTGTACAACATAATGATGTTTATGTAGTTGATAATCAAAGTGCAGTTAGAAGGTATTCTGCAGATTTTCTTTTTTTTGAAGTAACACCTAATTGTAATATGACTTGCGGTTTTTGTTCTAATAAAACAACAAGAAAAGGAGAATTAAAACGTGAGAACGTTAGATATGTAGATATGTTATTTGCACAAGAATTTGCAGAATCCATTGGAGACAATCCTTATGTAGGTCGAACAAGAACAATTTGTTTGACTGGTGGAGAACCTACATTAGAATTGGAAAAATTAGCAGAAATAACTGGATATTTTGGACGCTTGGGTGGCAAAAATCAGATTGTTGTACCTACTAATTGCTCAACATTACCTTTAGACCAAAGTGAACTGGAGGATACCATGAGCAAATTTGATTCACAAGGTGTTGAATGGAGATTATCTTTTAATTTTGGATTAATAAGACAATTTGCTAGTATAAGTGGCTATCAAAATAGATATTATCAAATTCCTGATTCAGAAGAACCATTACTAGATAAAATACTTCTAATAAAAGAAGCTGCTGAGAAAGTAGGTGCAAAAACTGGAATTAATATTTGTGGATACAGAAATGAACTTGATTGGTTAAATGAGGAAATTAGAAGAAGATTAGGTGAAGAAACAAAAAATTGTTTTTTTCAAAGTTCAAGAATTAAGAGAATAGGAAATGCTGTCAATCATGAAGATGCTGATGATGTTTCTGTTAGGGTGCATCCACAAAAAGAAAGTATGTATGTACGAAATAGTGGAACCATTTTCCCTTCAGGACAGGTCTTATTTAATAGGAGATTACAACTTGGAACATTGTGTAGAGAAGATGCCGCTTAAAGTTTCCGAACAGCCAAATCAACTGCTTGGTGCATAACATTATAACATTGAGAAACTGCTGGACAATATGCAAGTTCTACATCTGATAATTCTTGTAAAGACATACTTGCAGAGATTGCAGTTGATACTACATTAACATAAGTTGAAGCACCTTTGCCAACAGCTTGGCAACCAATAACTTTCTTTGTTTTTTTGTCTGCTATAATTTTTAATGTGATTTCTTCAAAACCAGGAAACCAACTAGGTTTATTGGTTGATTTTGATTTACCAACAATAACATCATAACCATATTGTCTTGCAAAGAATTCGTTAAATCCTGTTGCTGCAATTTCAACATCTCCTAATAGTGTAACAAAAGTTGATAAAGCACCAATATAAGTTGCTTTTCTAGAAACTGCGTTTGTTCCAGCAACTGTTCCTTGTTTATAAGCAGAAGTTGCGATCATTGGATTATACTTTTCTTGGCTTAATAAAGATAATATCTCTGCACAATCACCTGCTGCAAACACATCTTTAACTGAAGTCTGCATTTTATCATCAACTTCAATACCATGTTTTCCAATTGTAATACCAGCATTATCCGCAATTCTAATGTTTGGCCTTGTGCCTGCTGCCAACACAATAACATCTGCTTTTAATGTTTCATCTTCAAGCTCAACTTTATTCCCTTGAATAGATCTTAATTTTTTTCCTAGTTTAAAATTAATGTTAAGTTTTTCAACTATAATATCAGATAAATCTTGATCAATTGCTTTTGGTAAAATAGAAGAAAGCATATCAACTACAGTTACTTTACAAGTTTTTGATAGTGCAATAGCAATTTCTAAGCCAATAGCGCCTGCACCTATGACAATAGCATTGCCTTTTGCTTTAACAAGCTTTTTTGTATCCGTAATCTTACTTACAGTATGAATTATATCAGAATTAATTTTAATAGGTGGAGTAAAAGGTAAAGAACCAGTTGAGATTATCAGTTTATCATATTCAACTTCAATTGTTTCTGTAATAACTTTTTTTTCTTTTGTGATTATTTCTTTAGCATCCTCTTTAATAAATTCAATTCCCATTGGAGCAATTTCATGTTCAAGTTCTTTAAAATTAAGCAGACCTTCTAAAGCATAAGGTAGACCACAAGGGTGAAGTAATTTACAAGTTTTATCAATAATTGTAATCTTAGCTTTTCTGTCTATCTTTTTTATTGCTAAGGCTGCTGCAAAACCTGCTGTTCCAAGACCCAATATAACAATCTTTGTCATATAGGTAAAAATTAAGTTATATGATTTAAAGGTTACGGAAATGCTAGGCATTTTTAAACCTTGGAAAAAGTCTTCCCTTTTTTGTCAGGTTTTAGTTGAATTATTTAGAAATATTTAAATACGATTAAAGCAAGAAATAATGTTATCATATAAAAAAGGTGATAATATGACTATAAAAAGAGCAAGTAAATCAAAAAGAAAACCAGTATCTAAAGCTAAAAGAAATATTGCAAAAGTTAAAAGAAAAATTAACAAAGTAAAAAAAGATGTTAAAAATATTGAAGCTAAAGCAAAAATTGAACTTGCAAAAGCACAAGCAAGTTTCAAAAAGCATGAAGCAGATGTTAAAAAGTATATCAGGAAAAATCCTGAGAAAGCAATGGCTATTGCTGTTGGAGTAGGCGCTGCATTAGGCAAAATTGTACTGCATAAAAGGAAAAAATGAACAAAGTTGTAAAGAAAGTATCAAAAAACACCATAGGTAAAACTGTAGATAATGTAACAGACTATGTTGACTTGTTTTCTCAAATGGTAGTTGAATATTTTGATAGAAGGTATAAGATACATAAAAAAGTTGAAGATATCAAGAAAGGTACTATCAAAGCTATGTATCATTTTAAACAACAATTTATCAAGTCAATTGTTCAAGCTTTGTTCTTATCAATAGGATTAATTGCATTAGTATTAGGATTGATATTATGGGCTAGCAGGTTTGTTAGTTTGGATTATATCTTAATAATAGTGGGTTTGATAGTAACTATTGGTGTTTTGATGAAAACTAAGCTAAAACCTTAATTTTTTTTCTTTTCATTAATTATAATTTTACGTGGACAAACCTCAACACATTTACCACAAGAGATACATTTAGAATAATCAATCTTAGCTAAATTATCATTAACATGAATTGCTTTGCCTTCAACAGGGCAAATCATTTCACATCTTTTGCAACTGATACATCCAACTTTGCATGATTTGATAACATCAGCTGCTTTATCATTTGATGAACATAAAACATGAACCTTACTTTTCTTTGGAACTAAACTAAAAAGATTTTTAGGACATTCTTTAACACAAGCATTGCAAGCAACACAATTTTCTTTAGTTAAAAGTGGAAGGCCCAGTGGACCCATATGCAAAGCATTGAAATTACAAACTTTAGCACAATCACCAAAACCTATACAGCCATAAGAACATGCTTTTGGGCCTTTTGCTAACATAGCTGCAGACTTACAGGTTTTTACACCTTTGTAATTGTATTTAGTTTTTGCTTCTGCTATTCCACCAGCACAATGAAGTTTAGCAACTCTTTGTTCTTTTACAGAGTCACATTCTCTGCATACTACTTTAGAAACATTATCAGCAACTTCTTGTCCTCCTGGTGAACAAAGATCTGTTGCAACATTTTCATCTTTACATACAGCTTCTGCATAACCAGCACAACCTGGATAACCACATGCTCCGCAATTATTTCCAGGTAAAACACTAAGAACTTGGGTAATTCTAGGATCAGATTTAACTGCATACTTTTTTGATGCAAATGCTAAAAATACACCAAAACCTAAACCTAATCCTGACATAACCAAGATACTTTCTATAATCATTGTATCATACCTGAAAATGCTATAAATGCCATTGACATTAAAGAAGCTACTATAAAAGCTATAGGAAGTCCTTCAAAAGCTTTTGGAACTTTTGAAAGTTCTAGTCTTTCCCTAACACCTGACATTAATAATAAAGCTAAAGTAAAACCAATTCCTGCAGATATACCAAATACCAAAGCTGCAATAAATGAATAACTTTCTTGAACATTTAATAAAGCCAAACCTAAAATTGCACAATTGGTTGTAATCAAAGGAAGATAAATACCTAATGATTTGTATAATACAGGATTAACTTTTTTCAAGAAAATTTCTACAAATTGAACCAAAGTTGCAATTATTAAAATAAATACAATTATGTGAAGATATTGAAGACTTAATGGTACTAATATTAAATTATAAGCTAGCCAAGTTACAATTGATGCTAAAGTCATTACAAAGATTACTGAAATTCCCATGCCAATTGCTGGTTTTGTTTTCTTAGAAACCCCAAAAAAAGGACAAAGTCCTAAAAATCTGCTAAGTATGAAATTGTTTACAAAAATCGCTCCAATTATTATTGCAAGTAAATTTTCCATTTTATTTCACATCACAACATGTTGTTTCATATTTCTTTTTTCTAATTTGGGAAAATAAAGCTAATAGTAATCCCATTACTAATAATGCACCTGGTGCTAAAATAAATAACATTGCAGGTTCTATTGATGTACTTAATATTGTTGTTCCAAAAAACTTTAAAGCTCCTGTTCCAAAAAATTCTCTTATTACTGATATTAATAATAATGCTAAAGTAAATCCAATACCCATGCCAAGACCATCCATGATAGACTTAATTGGTGAATTTTTTGATGCAAAAGCTTCTGCTCTTCCAAGTATAACACAATTAACAACTATCAAAGGAACATAAATACCTAATGATTTGTAGATTGGTGGAAAAAATGCTTGCATAACTAATGAAGCTATTGTAACAAATGAAGCAATTATAACAATAAAAATAGGGATTCTTATCTTTTTAGGAACTTGTTTTCTGATTAAAGAAACAATAAGATTAGCCATCAACAAAACAAAGATTGTTGCTGCACCCATACCAATTGCATTATCTATAGATGTTGAAACAGCTAAAGCAGGACATAAACCTAACACTTGTATAAATACTGGGTTTTGTTTTAATATTCCGTTAAAAAATTCTCTAAAGCTTGTCATTCTGTTATGTTAACCTCTTCTGTAATATTATCTTCAATTATAATTCCTGTTTGATTTGTTTCTTCTGGTTTAGACATTGGAGACGCTTCTGTAATTGCGTCTTGTTCAATTACTTTTTTTATAGCATCTGTTATTGCTATTGAACTAATTGTTGCGCCAGTAACCCCGTCAATTTCCCCACCATCTTTTTTCAACAATACTTGATCAGCGGTTTTTCCTATAAACTGATCTTTAAATTCTGACTCAACTATATTTGCACCTAAACCTGGAGTTTCTAACTGTTCAACTATATCAACACCTGTAATCTTATTATCTGAAATACCAACAAGTGCTTTGATAATAGAAGAATATCCTTGTGCTTCAATCATGTATACCATACCAACAAAATTATTGTCTTTATCATAGGCTTTAAAGTAATTATCTGACTCTTCAAAATAGTCAGCTGTTATTACTACTGATAAACTTTTCTCTATTGCTGATTTTTGATTATTAATTATATGTTCATAAGTGAATTGGTTGGTTAATGCTAAAGCTGCTCCAGCTATTAAGGTTACAATCATAAGTGTAATACCAAGTTGAATTGTTTCTTTCACTTCTTACCTCCAAATTGTAAAGGTTTAGTCCACCTATCTATTAATGGAGTTACTGTGTTCATAAGTAAGATTGCAAACATGACACCTTCTGGATACCCACCCCATAATCTGATTAGGATGGTTAAAAATCCACAACCTACGCCAAAAATAATCCGTCCTGTTTTAGTTATCGGGGTGGTTACGTAATCAGTTGCCATAAAAAAAGCTCCGATTAATAATCCGCCAGATAAGATATGGAAAATTGGGTCTTGGCCAAAGATTAAAGCAATAATTGCTGTTGAGCCAATATAAAAGCTTGGAATTTTCCAATCAATTACTTTTTTGTATAATAAATATGCTGCACCTATCAATAAAGCAATGGCTGATGTTTCTCCAATAGTGCCGCCAATATTTCCAAGTAACATATCTAAATAACTTACTGATTGAATGCCACCTTCTTTTAATATTCCTAAAGGTGTTGCACCAGTTATTCCATCTGGTAAGAGCCAACGTGTCATAATTGCTGGGAAAGATAATACTAAAAATGCACGTCCTGCAAGAGCTGGATTAAAGATATTATGACCTAATCCACCAAATGCTAATTTGCCTATAGAGATTGCAAATATTGAACCGAGTACAGGAATCCACCAAGGTACTGATGGTGAAATAATAAGGGCTATCAAAAGTCCTGTTATTGCTGCTGAACCATCTAATAATGTAAAAGGTCTTTTTGATAGTTTATTAATTATATATTCAGTTGCAAGAGCTGAAACAACACTTAATAGAATAATAATAAATGCTCTTGTCTTGAAAAAGTAAATTCCGGCTAAAGTTGCTGGTAATAATGCAAGAACAACCATCCACATTATACTTTTAACAGTAGATTTGTCTTTAATATGAGGATTTGAAGTTACAGTGAATTTTGAAGGTGCTTTAATTTTAGGAGAAGGTTCCTCAATTTTTTCTCTTTTAAGTTGGCGTGTTGCTTCAATTTTTACTTCTGGCTCTTTATCAGGTTCTTTTTTGAAGACTTCTTCTTTCTTTTCTTTATGTGGTCTTTCTTCTTTAACTTCTTCTTTAACAAAAATTTTCTCAGGTTCTTTTTGAATTGGTTCTTCTTTTGGTTCTTCAATAGGTATAACTGGCTTTTTCTCAGTAACAAAAGCTTTCTTTGGCTCTACTTTATCATCTCTTCTATAAATTTTAGCCAATGCGTCTTTTATATCGTCTGTCATTTTTGTGTCTTGCCTTTTTGCATCTCACTATTTTTTTGCGTTTTGTTTACGTTTTGCTAATATTTGAGTTTTAGCTGTTTTAATCTTTTGAACTAATTGGATCTTGCTAGGACAAACATAAGAACAACAACCACATTCAATACAATCAGCTGCAAAATAATCTTCTGCTTGTTCAAGCATATCTTTTTCTGAATATTGTGCAATTGTAGTTGGAACTAGTGTCATAGGACAAACTTCTAAACATTTGCCACATCTTATACAATCAAGTTCTGCTTCAATTTGAATATTAGCTTGAACCAAGATTCCTGAAAAACCTTTTAATATCGGAATGTTATCAGTATATTGAGCAATGCCCATCATTGGACCACCAGATATCAGTTTAACAACTGAACCTGAATAACCGCCACAATGTTCAATTATATCTTTAAGTGGTGTTCCAATCTTTACAAGTATATTTTTTCTTTTGTTAACTGCTCCAGTAACTGTTAAAACACGTTCAATTAAAGGTTTACCTTGATATACTGCATCATGAACAGCTTTTGCTGTTGCAACATTCTGTACAACAACACCAACATCCATTGGTAAGCCACCTGCTGGGACAATACGTTTTGTTATTGAATAAATAAGAGTTTTTTCTGCTCCCCCAGGATAAATTGTTGGCAGTTTTATAACTTTTATATCTGTGTTAAGTTCTTCAATCTTTTCTCTTAAAACTAAGATTGCATTTTCTTTGTTTTCTTCAACACCAATAAAGATTTTCTTAACATCTAGAATTTTCTTAAGAATCAAAGCACCTTTAACTATTTCTTCACAATTTTCAATCATTAAGCGATGATCACAAGTAAGATATGGTTCACATTCAGCTCCGTTAAGTATTAAACAATCAATATTTTTATCTTTTGGAGGGCTTAATTTAACATGTGTTGGGAAAGTTGCTCCACCCATACCAACAACACCTGCTTCTTTAATTATATTTTTTAATTCGTCAACTGATAAAGAAATAGGATTATCCCTTGGTTTAATAGATTCGTCCCAATCAACTTTGCCGTTTGATTCAATAGTTATTGAATTGCATGTTCCAAGAACAGGATGTGGTTTTTCTGAAATTTGTTTAACTATTCCACAAATAGATGAATGAATAGGTGCTGAAACAAAACCTTCTGATTCTCCTATTTTCTGACCAACTTTAACTTCATCACCAACTTTAACTAATGGTTTGCAAGGTGCGCCAATGTGTTGGCTTAATGGCAGAATAACTAATTTTGAAGAAGGAGCTACCTCTATCTTAGATTTAGATGTTAATTTGTTGTATTTAGGATGTATTCCTCCTATAAAACCTTTCATTGAATAAGTTCAATATAAAGTATATTTAAAGATTTTGTTATTATTCTATTTAACATAGAAAAAGTTTAAAAATGAGTAGTAACTTAATCAAATTATGAAGAAAAAATTCCTATTTTTGTTAATATTAGCTGTTCTAGTTGGGTGTGCAGAAGCTCCTTTGTACAAAACAACTAAATCTACAACTATGATGGGTACTAAAATAGATATAACAATTCTTAACCTTGATTATGATGATGCTGGAACTGCTATACAAGCTGCTTTTGATGAAATTAAACGTATAGAGGATATGATGAGTAATACATTACCAGAAAGTTTGGTATATGAATTAAATGATAAAGGAATAGTAAAAGATGTACCAGATGAATTTTTTAAGATGATTAGAAATTCTTTTAAATATGGTGAATTAAGTGAAGGTAGTTTTGATATTACTGTTCAACCAATACTTGACTTATATACGTATACATTTGGTGAAGAAGGAAGACCTCCAACTGATGAAGAGATAAAAGAAACAAAGAAATTAGTGAATTATAACTTAATTACAATTAGAATTAGAGATATTGAATTTAAAAAGACAGGTATGAGTATTACTCTTGGTGGAATTGCAAAAGGTTATGCAATAGATAAAGCAGTTGAAGTTTTAGAAGAACAAGGTATAAAAAATGCTCTTGTAAATGCTGGTGGTGATATGAGAGCATTAGGTGATAAAAATGGGAAGCCATGGAGTATTGCTTTACAAAATCCAAGAGATAAAGAAGATTATATTACAATTATTGAACTTAACGGAAATGCAGTTGCAACTTCTGGAGATTATGAAAGATATTATGATGATGAAAAGAAATTTCATCATATAGTTGATCCTAGAACTGGTAAAAGTGCAACAGATACAATCTCAGTTACAATTATTGCAAAGACTGCCGAAGAAGCTGACGCTCTTGCAACTTCTGTTTTTGTTATGGGACAATATGCAGGAATTGAATTAATTGAAAACACAGAAGATGTTGAAGGTTTGATAATAACTGCTGATAAAGATATTGTTAAGAGTTCTGGTTTTGTTAATTAACTTCGATCTTTTAAAAGTTTATAACCATTAAGTTTAGCTACATTCTTATATGCAGGTCTGATAATCTTTCTTGAACTTACCAGTTCTTCAATACGATGTGCACACCATCCTGTTATACGAGCCATTGCAAACAATGGAGTAAATATAGATTGAGGTATGCCTAACTGTCTATAAACAAATCCTGAATAAAAGTCAACATTTGGGAAAAGCTTTTTTGTTACACCTTTAAATTCACAAAAAACTTCAGGAACAAGTTTTTCTATTGTTTCGTATAATTTAAATTCTTCAAGAGAGTTTTGTTCTTTTGCAAGTGCTCTTACTTTTTCTTTTAATAAAACTGCTCTCGCATCAGACTTTGTATAAACTGCGTGACCAAAACCATAAATCTTACCTGATTTATCATATACTTCTTTTTTTAGGACTTTAATTAAATAGTTTTTAACTTCTTCTTCACTATAATCTTTAACACTATTTTTTAAGTCATCAATCATACCAATAACACGAGAATTTGCACCACCATGTAAAGGTCCTTTTAATGATCCGATTGCTGCTGCGATTGCTGAATAAGTGTCTGTTCCTGAAGAACTTACAACATGCATTGTAAAAGAAGAATTGTTTCCACCACCGTGTTCTGCATGAAGTACAAGACAAAGGTCTAAAACTTCAGATTCAAGTTGAGTATATCTATTATCACCTTTTACCATGTACAAAAAGTTTTCTGCTGTACTTAATGCTTTTTCAGGATGTCTTATTGACAGATTCATGTTTTGAAAATTATATCTCATGGATTGATAAGAATATGCAATGATTGTAGGAAATTTAGCAATTAAATTAATACTTTGCTTTAGGATATTAAGAATAGAAGCATCATCTGCATTTTTATCAAGAGTGTATAATGCTAAAACACATCTTGCAAGCATGTTCATTATATCTTTACCTTTTAATTTTAAGAGCATATCTTCTGTAAAGTTTTCTGGGAGCCCCCTTAATTTGGCAATAACTGATGAGAATTTTCCAAGTTCTTCTTCATTAGGAAGTTTGCCAAACAAAAGTAAGAAAGTTGTTTCATCAAAACCTTGTCTTTTATCTTTTTGAAAACCGTCAACAAGTTTTTTTATGCTAATGCCACGATATAATAAATCACCTTCTACAGGAACTTTTTGGCCGTCTTCTTGTTTATATCCAATTACATCACCGATATATGTTAGACCTACTAAAACCCCTGTTCCGTCTTGATTTCTTAAACCACGTTTTACATGAAAGTTATCATACAGTTCTTGGTCTATAGTACTTGACTGTTCTGCAGTTTTTGCTAATTCTTTTAAAAAATCTTCATCCATTTTGTATCTTGGCAATAATTGCATCTGCCATCTCTTTTGTACCAACCGCACTTGGATCATCTCTTGATGGTTTCAGATCGTAAGTTACATCTTTACCTTCTTGAATAATTTCTGAAACAGCTTTTTCTAGTTTATCTGCAGCTTCTTTTTCATCTATATATCTAAGCATCATTACTGCACTTAATATTAAAGCAGTTGGGTTAACTTTGTTTTGACCTTTATATTTTGGAGCTGAACCGTGGGTTGCTTCAAAAACAGCATAATCTTCACCAATGTTTGCACCTGGTGCCATTCCTAATCCACCAACAAGTCCTGCGCATAAGTCTGACAGAATATCGCCATAAAGATTAGGCAAGACTAAACAATCATAAAGTTCTGGTTTTTGTACAAGTTGCATGCACATGTTATCAACTAAAACATGTTGAGCTTCAATATCTGGATACTGTTTAGCAACTTCTTCGGCTGTACGTTGAAATAAACCATCTGTGAATTTCATAATGTTTGATTTTGTTATGTAAGTTACCTTTTTTCTGTTTTGTTTTTTAGCATAGTCAAAAGCAAACTTAACAATTCTTTTTGTTCCTGTAATAGAAATAGGTTTTATTGATATTCCGCTATCTTCTCTGATATCCTTATTTGATAATTGTTTAATATTTTCAATTATCTTTTTTGTATCTTCTTTACCTTGTTCAAATTCAATTCCTGCGTAAAGGTCTTCAGTGTTTTCTCTAACTACAACTAAATCAACAGTTTCTGGTTCTTTTAATAAAGATTTAACACCAAAATAATATTTGCAAGGTCTAAGACAAGCGTAAAGATCAAGTTCTTTTCTTAGTCTTACATTAACTGACCTAAAACCTGCACCTAAAGGTGTAGTAATTGGTGCTTTAATTGCAACTTTATTTTTTCTAATAGAATCAAAAACACGAGGTGGCATTGGATCACCTTCTGCTTCATAAACGTCAATACCTGCAGTTTGAATGTCCCATTCAACATCTATAACCGCTTCAACACAACGTTTCATAGCTTCTGCTAGTTCTGGGCCTACACCATCTCCGGTTATTAATGTTATATTATGCATACAGTTTTCCACCTTTAATCAATACTTCTTTATCTTGTTTAGTTAAATCATAGGTTAATTCAATAGATTTGGTGTTAATTAATAAGGTTTTGTTATTATTTAAACAATCTATAATATTTTCAATAACAATCTCGTCATCTTGTTGGATCTTGTCGTAATCTTTTGGATTTTTGAACTCTAAAGGTAAGATTCCAAAATTAATCAGGTTGGCTTTATGAATTCTTTCTAAACTTTTTGCAATAACTGCTTTAACACCTAAAAAAGCTGGGCAGATGCTTGCGTGTTCTCTTGAAGAACCTTGGCCATAACTTTCTCCTGCAATAATTATGTTAGAAATGTTATTATTTTTGTTTTCTAAGGCTTTTTTGCTAAAATCTGGATCAACAGTTTCAAACACAAACTCAGAATATTTTTTAATATTACTTCTATATTTTAAACGTTGACCTGCTGGCATAATATGATCTGTTGTTATCTTATCACCAACTTTTAGTAATGCAATACCTTTAATATCTTGTACTGGATTTATATCTGGAGGGTTGCCAATGTTTGGACCTCTGATTATTTTTGTATCAGAATCATAATCTTTTAGTATCAATGAATCATCTATTAAGAAATTAGGTGAATCAATTGTAATTGGTTCTAGATTTAAAGTTGTAGGACTAGTAATTTCTCCAGTTAAAGCACAGGCTGCTGCTGTTTCAACTGATGTTAAATAAATACCTGCAGAGTTTGTTCCAGACCTGCCTTCAAAATTTCTGTTATTAGTTCTGACAGATACTGCGTCTGTTTGAGGAGAATGGCCTGCACCGATACAAAAACCACAAGCTGATTCTGCAATTCTTGCACCTGCTTGTATGAGTTTTGCTAAAGTACCATTAGCTGAAATCATATTTAATACTTGTTTTGAACCTGGTGCTACAATGAATTCAATTTCAGGATTAACTTTTTTGCCTTCAAGCATTTTTCCAAGAAGAGTTAAATCACGATATGATGAATTTGTACAAGAACCAATACAAACTTGATTAACTTTTATACCAGTTAAATCACTTACCTTTGAAATATTTCCTGGACTATGAGGCAGTGCAACTAAAGGTTCAAGGTCATCAAGGTTGATATTGATTATTTCATCATACCCTGCATCTTCATCTGGTTTTAATTCGGTATAATCGTTTTCTCTTCCTTGTTTTTTTAGAAAATCTAAAGTTATTTCATCAGAAGGAAATATTGAAGATGTTACACCGAGTTCTGCACCCATGTTAGTAATAGTTGATCTTTCTGGAACTGATAATGTCTTAATTCCTTCTCCACTGTATTCAACTATTGTTCCTACATTACCTTTTGTTGTTAAAGTCTCAAGAACTTTTAGTATGATATCTTTTGCAGAAACAAATGGTTTTAGTTTTCCAGAAAGTTTTATTTGAATTATCTTGTTAATTTTTGTATAGAAAGGTTTACCTGCCATAGCTAAAGCAACATCTAGGCCGCCAGCACCTATTGCTAACATTCCTATGCCGCCATTAGTTGGAGTGTGACTATCTGAACCTAATAAAGTCTTTTTAGGCTTGCCAAAACGTTCTAGATGAACTTGATGACATATTCCATTACCTGCTTTACTATAAAGAATTCCAAACTTTTTAGCAACAGTTCTTAGATATTCATGATCATCAGCATTTTCAAAACCCATCTGTAAGGTATTGTGATCAACATAAGAAACAGAAAGCTCAGTTTTAACTTTATCAATGTTTAATGCTTCTAACTGCAGATATGCCATTGTACCTGTTGCATCTTGGGTTAAAGTTTGGTTGATATGAATAGGAATATCTGTACCTAATGCAAAGCTATTTCCAATGATTTTTTCTGTAATAGTTTTACCCATATAAAAAAGAAATAAGAAAGGGTTTAAAAAATTAACCTAAGTTGTCTCAAGATATTTTTTAATCTCCCAAGGTGTTACTTGAAGCCTATACTCATCATACTCAGATTCTTTTGCAGCAAGATAAACTTTAAATGAATGTTCACCTAATGTTTCTTTTGCTAGTTCACTTTCTCTAAGTGCAGAGATTGCTTCTCCTAATGATGCTGGAAGAGTGTCAATATTATGCTCTTCTAATTTGCTTTTATCAAATTCGTAAACATCTTCTTCTATTGCTTGAGCTACTTCTAAGTTTTCTTTTATACCTTTAAGTCCTGCTTTCAGCATGCTTGCAAATGCAAGGTAAGGATTACAGCTTGGGTCTGGGCATCTAAGTTCAACTCGTGTTGCTTGTTCTTTTCCAAGAGTGTATCTTGGAACTCTGATTAAAGCTGATCTATTAACTTGTGCCCAACAAATGTAAACTGGTGCTTCATAACCTGGAACTAACCTTTTGTAAGAATTTATTGTTGGTGCGACTATTGCTGAGATCTCTTTAATATGTTTTAATTGGCCTGCAATAAAAGATTTTGCAGTTTTGCTTAATTTATGATCACCGTTTTCATCAAAGAATACGTTATTTCCTTCTAAACTAAAAAGACTTTGATGCACGTGCATACCTGAACCGTTTTCACCAAAGATTGGTTTTGGCATGAATGAAGCAAAAAGTCCGTGTTGTAAAGCAATTGATTTTGCAGCGTGTTTAAATGACATACATCTATCTGCTTGTGTTAAAGCATCACCGTACTTAAAAGATATTTCGTGCTGACCAGGGGCAACTTCATGATGAGATGTTTCAACTTCAAGACCTAACAATTCTATTGCATTAATTATGTCTGAACGTACGTTATCTGCTAAGTCTCTTGGTGAATAATCAAAATAACCTGCATTATCATTAGGTTTTTGACTTATACTACCATCTTCATTCAACTTAAACAAAAAGAATTCTAGTTCAGGGCCAACATTATACTTAAATCCTAGATCTTCTGCTTCTTTCAAAGCTTTCTTTAGAATATATCTTGGATCACCTTCAAATGGTTTTCCATCTGGTGTATAAATATCACAGATAAACCTTGCAACTTTTCTTTCATCAGGAACCCATGGAAGAACAGCATAAGTTTTTGGGTCTGGTTTTAGATACATGTCTGATTCACAGATTCTGGTAAAACCTTGGATTGAAGAACCATCAAACCAAACACCATCATTTAAAGCACTTTCAAGCAGTTTAACTGGAATGCTCACAGACTTTATACTACCATGTATGTCAATAAACTGTAATTGTACAAATTTTACTTTGTCTTCAATTACTTTTTCTAAAATTTTAGTTATTTCTTCTCCAGTCATGTTATCACCTAAATAAAAGCAATTATTAAACGTTTATATATCTATCTAGTAATTAACTAAACAAATGTTAATAATAAATAGATAAATTTAAATATATGTTTAATATTATGTAGTAATAGTTATTGAAAATTAAACAAATGTGCAAGGAAAATGGAAATAGATGACGTCGATAAAAGAATAATTAACGCGTTAATTAGGGATGCTAAACTGTCTTATAGGCAAATCGCAGCAAAAGTAAAAGTGTCAGTTGCAACTGTAATGAATAGAGTTAAACGTTTAGAAAAAGAAAAAATAATCAAAAGATTTACAACAATATTAGATTATGATAAAATTGGATTTGATGTTGAAGTTATGGTTGAAGTAAGGATTTCTAAGGGTAAATTATTCCAAGTTGAAAAAGAGATTGCAACCCACAATAATGTATTTGCAGTTTACGACATGACAGGAGATTTTGATGCTGCAATATTTGCAAGGTTTAAGCATAGAAGACAAATGGATAATTTTCTTAAGAAATTGCAAACTTATGATTTTGTTGAAAGAACAAATACAAGATTTATCTTGAATACAATTAAAGAAAAGCAAATAGAGGTGTAAATTATGGTTAAAACAAAACTAACAAAAAAAGAGATTGAAAATATTATGGCATATGGGAACAAAATTACTTCAAAAGCAAGAGCACTTAAGATTGAAGTCAAAAAGAATATGTTTACAGCAGTTATTGCAGCATTTGGTTTTATAATTGCGTTAGTATGGAGAGATGCGATAAAAGCCGTTGTAGAAGAAATAATTACAAGATTAAGTATTGATGGTTCAGGATATATTTATCAAATTACAATTAGTTTAATTACAACAATAATTTGTGTGTTGGGTATCTTGATTGTATCAAAGATAAAAGGGAAAGAAGATATCAAGAACCACTTATGAACAATAGAAGGATAACTTTAGTGACTAATGCCAGATATAGTGGTTCTTGAGTATGCTCAGAAATATATTTATATTTCAGACATATTAAAGCATAAGATATTTAAATTAAAGAATTAGGAAAGGAGATACAAAAATGAAAACAATACAAATTGTTTCTATTATTTTAGTTATTATCTTAGTGGCAAATATGATATTATTTGCCATGGGTTTAGTAACACCAATGATATTTTGGGGAGTGATTATATTGATGGGATGGTATGCGTTTAAGTTTATGCCAAAACAGACTTAACTACAACTAATCGAGCAGAATGATGGTCTTTAACAATTTTGTAATCTAATTTAATTTGTTTAGTAAATAAAGGACAATCCAAAACTATACTTTCGTACTCACCACCTTCACCTGCAACATTAAGTCCAACTTTTTGATTAAGTTTCTTTAAGTGGTTTAAAAAAGAAGTATCAATTATTTTTCCAACATGTTTATCAGTTAGTCCTTGGGCTGCAACAGAAGCAATCATAATCTTAAATTCACTTTTGATTAAAGTTTCAACATATTCTTCTTGGTCAATGTGCCATAACGGCGAGAAAACCATTAATCCTAATTTTTCACAAATTTTCTCAATTCGTTCCCTTTGATAATTAGAATAAAGTGCACCAGTAGCAATACCATGTAAGTCATATTTTTTCTTTGCTTTCTTAATTGTTTTTTCTAAATCTTTAAGCTCAATTTCTTTTTTTCCTTTTGTTTTTCCGATTACTAAAGGAAGGTTCATTGATTTTGCTTGTAATTTTGTAAGATCAATTGCTGGTGTATGGAACATGTAACTGTCTTGATTCTCGGATTTAATTGTTATAAGACAGGCAAGATTATAATCCCTCATTAAATAGGCTGAATAAGTTGAATCTTTACCTGAACTAAAAAGAACGCCTAAATTGAACAATGATTTAAGATAATCTGCTTTATACTTGAATTTGTTTTGTTTTGTAAGCTTTTCAATTGCTTTATCAAAACGTGAACCATATTGAGCAGCTTTTTTTGGTCTAAAAGAATATTCTTCTGGAAGACCAAGACTTAATGCAGCAATTCTTAAAGGATATTTCTTAACGTTTTTTATAATCTTTTCTTGTCCAGGAATAGCCATTGCTGTTTGAATCAATTTGTCATCAAGAAAAGGTGTTAAAATAGACATACCATTTAACTTTGCTATCTGATAATCCCTAGTTAAATCGCGCTGCCACATCTGTTTTAGACCTGACCAACATTCTTCATTAATATCATCAGAATTTAAATGGCGTTCATAACCTGCAAATATTTCTTCAGAACCTAAACCTGAAAAAAGAATTTTTATTCCGTCCTTTTTAGCAAGTTGCATAACTGCCTGAAAAACAGAACCAACACCCACTTTCATTGTGTCTGGACCAACAATCTTTGTTGTTTGTTTGATTATTTTTTCTGCTTGCTTAAGTGAAAGTGTCTTATGCTTAAGAGTTAAGCCAAGGTCTTTTGCAGCTTTTTTAGCAACTTCTAGATCTTGTGAATTTTCAAGACCTGCAGTATAGCAAATAAAGTCATGACCTTTACAAAGTAATGCAATTAAAGTTGAATCAATACCACCTGAAAACATTATCCCGAACTTTTGTTTAGGAATTCGTTTTTCTATAGATTGAATTATAGCATTCTTAAGATTAGCAGTCTTTGGATTTAGTTGTTTAATATGATTAACCCATTCTTTTTCTTCAACAAGGCCTTTGTTATTCATCCATGTTTCTTGATACATATAACGAGAAAGTCAACCACGGTTTATTAAATCTTTCCAAAACCAAAAGGTTTTTTAATGAGTAATTCAGAAAAGAAAGTTATATGGCATTACCAGTAATTTTAGCTGTTATAATGGGGATTGCACATTATCTTAGTGAGAGATTTTGTGCAAAATGTCAGAGAAATGGGATTAAAATAATCTCTTTTTCAGCAGGTGTTGCAGTATCGTATCTTTTCCTTGACCTTTTACCTAATTTCTCAGCAATTGCTATGGACGATACAAGATTTTTGTTTTTGACAATATTAGCTGGATTTGTTATGTTTCATGTGATTGAAAAGTATATCTATAAACAAGCACCAAAAGATAAGTTGTTAAGAGACTTAGCACTTGAAGATTCAATAATCAGTTTTGCATACCATTTTGTTGTAGGTATTCTTTTGGTTAATTTTTTTGAAGTTGGAATAGTTAAGTTGCTTTTGTTCTTTTTCCCAGTCTTTTTGTATACTGCTGTAAGCACATTACCAGTTGACACTTCAAGATATAAAAAAATTAAAGTAGTACTTGCGATGTCTACATTGTTAGGTGTGTTGTATGCTATGTATTTGCCGGTACCAGTTTATATGGTAAATGTATTATTAGGATTATTAATTGGAACTTTAATTTATACAGTAATTAGACATTCTATACCCTTTGCAGATGAAGGAGAACCGTTAATATTTGCAGTTGGTGTGATATTGTACACATCAATTATTGTTTGGACTTGGGTAATTTAGATTTTAGCTTTTTTTGTACCAAATCTGGAACTAAATCTTTTACATTTCCACCATACATGGCCATTTCTTTTACTGCAGAAGCTGATAAGAAAACATAAGAATCTTTTGTCATGATAAAGATAGTTTCAATATCTTTGTTAGCTTTACGGTTCATTAAAGCCATCTGGAACTCGTAATCAAAGTCTGAGACAGCTCTTAGGCCCCTTACAACTACGTTTGCTTTAATCTCTTTTGCAAAGTTTATCATAAGACCTTTAAAAGAAGTAATTTCAACATTTTTTAGATGTTTAACAGCATCTTTAAGCATTTCCAAACGTTCGTTTAAACTAAAAAAACATTCTTTTTCTACATTTTCACCTATAGCAATGACTAAGTTATCAAACATTTTTGAAGCTCGTTTGATAATGTCAATGTGCCCGTTTGTTACTGGATCAAAAGATCCTGGATATAATGCTTTCATTTTAAAGTAATTTTGTAAGATCCACATTTAAAATGGAAGTTACGAACGTTAGTGAGTGTACTTTCATATGTATTTTGTAAATGCTTGATCTTGTTGATACTGTTGATTATATTGTGCATAGTATTGAGCTTTATAGGTATTTATTAAGGTTTGTATGGTAGCTGCGGTTTCTTGAGGGTTATCAATAAACTTCATAGTAAATCGGTTAATTTTAAGTCCTGTAAAGTCAAGTATAACATTGCCAGTTTTTAGGATTTTATCTTCAAATGAAACTCTTGAGATGTTATTGTAGGGGAAATCATCTTCACCTAAAGAGATTATTAAGAAATTCTTTCTATGAACTAATCTATCTTGAGCAAATTCATAAACAGTATGGCTTTTACCATAACTAACAAACAAGACTAGAAATACTGCAAGAACTGCAATACCAATCATTGGCATTGTTAAACTAGGAGTTTCAATGATTATACCTAACGATGCAAAAGTTTCTATGAGAAATTCTACATCTATAAATTGAGATAGTGCAATAATTCCCCAACCAATGCCTAAAGCAATTCCAAGAATAACAGCTGAATAGAAAAGAACAACTTTGTGTGAGTTTGGATGTATGTCCATTTTAGGAAGAACTATCTAAGAACAACTGTGAAGTCTTGGCTGTAATCATCTATTTCAACCTGACAAAGATATGTTCCTGGTTGGTTAGAAGGATCTTTAGATATTTTTAATAACATATTGAATTCTTCTGACTGGCTAGGATCAATTGCTTTTAAGTTTGAATCACAGTCAAATTTTAAAGTAGGATTACAAGAGATTGTAAGTTGACTTTGACATGCATTACCTACACCATCACCATCAGTATCTGTTTGTGCAAAGTTTGGTACAGTAAGACAGTTATCTTGATTAATTGAATTTGGATTTGCACCTGCTATACAACCTGCTACAGGAACACCATTTGCCCCTACTCCAACTACTTGAGCAAATGGACCATTTGCATCACAAATACCATCATTATCTTCATCAAGATCATCGATATCTTCTACACCGTCACCATCTGAATCTTGGCCAGCAGGTATAACTGGACAATCCCCTGGACAATTAGCATTAGTTTCACCAGCATCACAAGTAAGGTCATTATTACAAACTGGGCCTGCAACTGGATCTGCACATGAATCTTTTGTACCACCACCAGTATAAAGATCACCATTTGTTTCCATAAATCTACACCCTAATAATTCACAATTTTGTTTTCTAGCTTCATTACGTGTAACATCACTTGCACCACCATGATTTAAACCAAGCATATTAACCCCATCCCAATCAAAAATACAATCTGTTTTTTTAGTAGTACATTGATCTCCAACTTTAAGGCCACATTTTGCACCAATTATACCACCACAGATTTCATCATCATACCAAGCCCAATTACCAATACTAACAGAAGTTATGACATCACAATTATTAGGCGTTTCTGCACCACCAACTAACCAAACTGATACAATCAGCATAAGAATCAATAATATAGCCTTTTTCATGGATTTCCTCCACAAACAGGTCCACCGATATTTAATGTCGTCGATCCAGGGTTATGTATTCTAACTTTAAGTGCTTCTACTTCTCCAGGTTCTGTTATTATAGTTTCACGTGATAAAGAAATTGGTGGAGTTCCAGATGTTTCTGGGGCTGAAGGTTCTTGTTCAATAGCTTGTTCTACTTGTATAGAAGTCTTTGAAAACATACCTTTCATAAAACCTAGTCCTAAACCAAGCATCGCTACAGCTAATATAAGAATAACTATTGCATTAACTGATAAACTTAGTGATGCTCGTTTCATTTTTAGGCTATTATTTCAAATTCTCTAACAATTATTATCAAGAACGCTACTAATATAATGGCCCCTGTAATGATTAATGTTAAGCCTGTTGGCATATTGTTTAGATTTAGTATTTGCCAAAGACCAAGACCCATAACTGCTACTCCAATCCATAAGAATTTGTCAAGTACTAATTTCATAATCTCAAACTCTTCAGCCTGAGTTAACCTTTTTTTAACTTTCATTGTAACACCTCTTTATTTAGTTACTGCTATTGTAAAATCTTTTGAATAAGTTGCAACTGAGACTTGGCAAAGATAATTTTTACCAGATGTAATATCTGTACCTTCTGGCATTTCCATTAAAACATTGAATTCACCAGATCTTCCAACACCTATTGTTTTACTGTTAGTTTGTGTGGTGAGAGCAGATAAACCGTTACATGTAATTATTGGTCTAACTCCAGCTATAGGAGTTGTACAAGTTACACCAGCAGCAGTAAAACTACAACCTAAAGATGAGCAATAAGCAGATTTGTCTGTATCAGTACCTGTTGTTGCATCAATTAATGAACATAGTTCTGCAGAAGTATTTGTTAATGTACCTGTACAAGGTATTGCTGTTGTCCAATCCATATTTAAGATAGTACAATCTGTTTGTTCTTTAACCATATTAGCAGTAATCGTATTCGTCACCCAACCAGCACTTGTCGGGTTATAAGCACCGACTTTAAGAACTTGTGTTTCACCAGGTTTGGTGATTAATTTTTGTCTTGATAAGGTAATTGGTTCTGAACCGGAAGCTGCAGAAGGTGCAGGTTCTTGGCTGATCTGTTCCTCAACTTGTTGTGAAACTTTACCAAACATTCCTTTGATAAAACCCAATCCTAATCCTAACATTGTTATTGCAAGGATAAGAATAACAATTGCGTTTACAGATAAACTTAACGAACCTTTTTTCATTTTATCACCTATTGCCTAACAGTTATTGTTAGGTCTTTTGCAAGATCAAATGCTGCATTTGGAACTGCGGCTTTTGCACCAATATCAATTATTCTACATAAATAAGTATCTGCAGGTGTATTAGCATGAACATCTAATAATACATTATAATTTTGTCGTGAACCAACTGCAACATTTTTGGAATTTGTTTGTGGATTTTCTAATCCTGATGCATAAGATATACCAAGACCTGTAGTAACGGCATTGCCTGAAGTACCACAATCAATAGTTGGTTGAGCAGAATTAAACTCAGCACTCGTCGGATTATAAATTTGAACTTTTAGAACAATACTTTCTCCTGCTTGTGTAATTACTGCTTCTCTAGAAAGAGTAATTGGATTACCGCCTGTTGCTGCAGGTGGTGCAGGTTCTTGACTGATTTGTTCATCTACTTGCGTAGAAACTTTACCAAACATTCCTTTGATAAAACCTAACCCTAAACCAAGCATAGTAATAGCTAGGATTAAAATAACTATAGCATTAACAGATAGACTAAGTGACCCTTTTTTTTTCATAATACACACCTCTTTTTTTTAACAATAAAAATAATACTAGATTATTATTCGCATAACTTATTTATAAACCTTTCGAAAACTTTAATGTTTTCGAAGCCCACAAACAGAGAATAAGTGTAGATTAATATTATTTAGAGAGTAAACTAATATAAATGAAACATAAACAAAAACATTTAAAAACACTCCCTAATTCCAGAATATAGAATGGCAAGAATCAGAAAATTCGCATCTTACAGACGAACTCAAAGACCTTATACAAGAGTTTCAAAGTTCAGAGAGAAATCTTTTATTAGGGTAACCCCTAACACAAGAATCGTTAGATTTGATATGGGTAACACTAAAAAGGAATTTCCTTACAAAGTTTCACTTTCTTCAAAGATTGAACTTAATATTAGAGATAATGCAATTGAAAGTGCAAGAACAGTTTCTAACAGACTTTTAGAAAAGAATCTTGGTACTACAGGATTTCATATCAGAATTAAAGCTTATCCACACCATATTCTTAGAGAAAATCCAGTAGCATCTGGAGCAGGAGCAGACAGGTTCTCAACAGGTATGAAGAAATCTTTTGGTAAACCAATTGGTCAAGCAGTAATATTAAAAAAAGGTCAAGTTCTTTTCGAAGTTGGTGTTGATAAATCAGGTGTTGATGTTGCAAAAGCAGCAATGAAAAGAGCAGCAACAAAGTTACCATGCAGTTGTAATGTTGTAATTACTGAGATTAAAAAACAGTAAGTATTATAAATAAGATATTCTAAGATTATTTTATGGCAAGTTTTTTTAATTTGATAACAGATCTTGAAACTGCTGTTAATAATCCGTATTTAGTCGCTTTAATAATCTTTATAGTTTTTGTAGTTCTTGCAAAAGCATTAATTCTTGTTACAAAAAAAGTTGTTCTAAAAATTACAGCAAAAACAAAAACAAAAGTTGATGATATGATTGTCAATAGCACTTATAGGTATGCATCATTTATCATAATAATATTAGGTGTTAGGTTAGCTTCGCTCCAATTAAGTTTTACAACAGCTGTTGCAGAGATAGTTAATAAAATTCTAGACTCATTATTAATTGTTGTTTTCTTAGCAATAGGTCTTATTGTTATATTAATATTGCTTAACAGCTGGGGAATTAATTTTGCAAAAAAAACAAAGTCTACTGTTGATGAACAATTGATAAATTTAAGTGCAAAATTGTTAAAAATAGTTGCAATGATTCTTGGAGTAATTTTTATCCTTGATATATGGGGTGTTGAAGTAGGTCCTTTAGTTGCTAGTTTAGGTATTGTTGGATTAGCATTAGCTTTTGGTTTACAAAACACTTTAGGAAATGTTTTTGGAGGAGTTTCTTTAATACTTGATAAAGCTTACAAAAAAGGAGACATGATACAGTTAGATTCTAAAATCGGTACAGTATATGAAATAGGTCTTAGGTCAACAAAGATTAAAACTTTTGACAATGAAATATTAGTTATACCTAATGATAAATTAGCAAATAATATTGTTGAAAATTATAACTTACCAGATCCAACAATAAGAGTAAATATTGAGTTTGGTGTTGAGTATGGTTCTAATCCTGATGCTGTTAAAAAACTTGCTTTAGATATTGTTAAAAAAACAAAGAATGTATTAAATGATCCTGAAGCAAGCATATTCTTTACAGAGATGGGAGAATCCTCACTAAACTTTAAACTGATGTTTTATGTAGATGATCTTAAGAATAAATGGGAAACCCATCAAAGTGTTATAACTGAACTATATAACACATTAAATAAAAATAAGATAGGTATTCCTTTCCCAACTAGGACGGTTTATAATAAAAAAGATTAATTCTAAAATGGCTAACGGGAAGAAAAGACGATTTGTAAAAAGAAGAGTAATTGATATTTCATCAAGTATATTGTATTTGTTAGGATTGTCAGGCATTATTCCGTTTGCATTATCAATTGATATTAACTCACGTCTTGAGAATTTAAGTTTGGCTCCGGTCTATATAATAGTTATTTCATTACTTTTAATGGCTAGCGGAATATATATCCAATACAAATTTTTAAGAGATAAAAAAATTGGAAGAACAATAGCTTCCATAGGTAGAATGACATTAATACCAGGATTAGCAATAATCCTTTTCATGATATTTGGAACTGAATTTTTGATAAACTTTGTTGAAAAAATGTTTAACCCAACAGGTGCACAAGTTTTGTCAGAATATATCAATACAACTGTACCAAGAGTATTGTTTATAGGTATATTTTACGCGTCTGTAGGAACAGCATTATTCTTTCTTGGTAGACAAATCAAGGAGTAATTTTTTAATTTGTGGAAGGTCATAAGTTTCATGTTTTTCTTGAAAATCTTTTAACACTTTTTTATCGAGAATGTCTGTTTTTGAAAGATAAATATAAATTGGTTTTTTGTATGCTTTCATTTGTTTTAATAATTTTAATTGGTCTGCGACAGGATAACTTTCTGTTAAATCAATGACATAAATTATAATGTCTGCACAAGTTCTTATTGCGAGATATGCTTGCATCTCAATATAATTCATTTTTTCAGGTCTGTTTAATGTGCCAGGTGTATCTAACAACTGAATTCTCTTTTCTTTAACATAAGAAACATTAATACCTTTTGTTGTAAATGCGTAAGACGCAATCTCCGGTTTTGAGCCAGTTAATTTATACAATAAGGTTGTTTTACCAACATTTGGGAAGCCTACTAAACAGGCTGTGGGTTTACCAGTTTTAACAGAAGGAAAACTTTTCATTGTTCTACGAGCTTCTTCCATGTACCTCATCTGTTTTTTGATTTGTTTTAACAAAGAAGAAACCCTACCATAAAATTCTCTTCTATAAGAGTTAACTTTTTCAAAATGGTTTGTATCCCTAATTTTCTTTTTATATATCTTATTAAAACCGTCAAGTTTGTCCATAACCCATTTTAAAGCACCCAAAGCTCGTTTAAGTTCATCATAATCTAAAGTGTACATAACCAAACGATTATAGAATTCAGGCAAGTCATCAAGTAATGGATAAGATTCTAGTATAAGAGTTAATTTGTCTGTTAAAACTTCTTTAATGATATCTAGTTTAATTAATTCAATATGTTTTGATTTATCTAAGCGAGATTCTTTTATTTTTATTGTTGAACGAGCAGCTTTTGCTTTATCTTGAGCTTTTCCAAAAGCCAAATCTAAGTAAAAGTCAGGATCTTCAATTTTCTTAAGTGACTGAAAGTTCATAATTGTACTATGTTGATGGTGGGTATATAAACCTTTTCTCAGTAAGATTTAAATATTATAAATTTGAAGATAAGATTATAATGAAAATAAAAATATTATTTATCATAGCAATATTATTTCTACCTATGGTTTTTGCAGATTCAGCAAACGTGTTCTTAACACTAAAAGATATAACAAACAATGATGATATCAACGATATAGTTGTTAGAACAATTATTGATGATGAAGCATCTAATTATTATATTGCTAAAGATGAAATATTAAAGATTAATCTTGAAGATGGTTTACATAATATTACAATTCTTGCCGATAACATAAATACAGACGGTCTTGATTATTATGGTAAAGAACAGATTACAGTTAATAATAATTTAATTGAAGCTTTTTTGTTGTTTCCTATTGGTACAGTGAGAGGTATTGTAACTGACCAACTAGGAAATGCTATGCCTAATGCTGACATTAAATTTGAATGCAATACAGATATTGAACTTTCCTATCCAGAAAAAACAGATAGGTTTGGAACTTTTAATACAGAAGTTCCAATTGGAAGTTGTACAATATATGCTTTACTTGGAAAAAGTGTTGTCTTGGAAGAATTGGTTATTGAAAAGGGTAACCTTGCAACTATTGAATTAAAGATTGAGCAAAAAACTGAATTAAAGGTTTGGCTTTGGGTATTACTTATTGTTGTAGCTACTGCAGCAACAAAGTTATTATTTATTTTCTTTAAGTCTAAAAAAGATATAGAAAAAGTAATAGCAGTTAAGAAAGAAAAAATTAATCTTGGGAAAAGGGCTAAAGATATAATCGCTACTTTAAGAGACCGTGAAAAAAATGTTATTGAACTGTTGATTAAAAACGGAACAATGACACAAGCAAAGTTACATCATGAAACAGGTTTAGCTAAATCTTCTCTCTTTAGAGTTATTCAAAGTTTGGAACGAAAGAATGCAATAGCAACAAAAAGAATTGGAAAAGTAAAAAGAGTCACACTTTCTGATTGGTTCCTCGAGAAGGAAACTCAACGTTCCTGATCGTTCCAATCGTTCCAGTACAGCTTTATATATTGTTCCGCTTTTCTAATATGTATGAAATTTGTGAGGTTTGATAAAATGAAAAAAATATTAAGTTTAATTTTAATGAGTTTAGTGCTTTTATCAAGTATGGTAATAGCACAAAGTAGTAATACAAAAGAAATGCCGCCGTTTACAATTGCGGTTGGAGATACATCACCAGCATCTGATGTAATAATTGCAGCAGATGTTGCTAAGACACTAAAAAATAATGGCTATTCAACTAATGTTGGAGCGACTAAACTTTTTAGTGAAGTTGATGGATTATCATTAAATTATAAAGTTACTTTAGTAATATATGAAGGTGAAACAAAGATTATTGTTGGGGCAAATTCACCAAGTTCACATGTTATCTTTGCAACAGACCTTGTCCAAGTATTAAAAGAACTAAATGTTGATACAGATACTGTGATGATTAGTAGTGAAGTAAAATATTCAAACTTGAAGATGTTATTTGAATCTGCTCAAGAATGTTATGATTCAGATAATGGAAGAAAATATTATCAAACTGGATCCATAACTGAATATGGTATTAAAGTTGAAGATTATTGTACAGGATCATATTCACTTAAAGAACTTTACTGTGAAAATGGAAGATCAAAAGAAGAGATAGTAAATTGTAATAATGGGTGTGATAATGGAAAATGTTTTTACCCAGGATTTTTTATGTCAGCCAATAAAAACTCTTATAGTGAAGATGAAGTTATTTATTTAACTCTTAACCCAGCACAATATCTTAAAGATGATGTAAAGATTGACTTGTATATTCAAGGCCCTAATGATGAAGATGGAACACATGTACAAAAGTTAGTGCTTGATGGAAAAGAAACATTTAAGATTATTGCAAATAAAAATTCTGGTTTTTATGAGGAAGGTAGTTATCTATTGCTTCTTTGTGATGGCGGAGCTGAATGTGAAGGTGGTGTAAACACAAATTCAATTGCTGTAGATTTTGAATCAAACAAAGTTTGTCCTACTTTATATGACCCTGTTTGTTGTAACATTTACGGAAATGAAGAAACTGTAAGCAACGACTGTAGTTGTAGTGCGAAAGGTGGAGATGTATTGTTTAAAGGAGGATGTGATGCAATATATACTGAAACTGTAAAATGTGTTTTCCAAAATTCAGATGATGAACAACAATGTTACTCAACTGATTCAAAATATAGGTGTGAAGGAGAAGATACATGCACTGTTGATGTTAAAGGAGAAAAAGGTAAAAAGATTACATGGAAAAGTACATGTGGTGGTTATGAATATACACAAATTGATGGCGATAATGACTATGCATATTTTGATTGTGGCATATCAATATTAGAAAAACCTGATTTAATTGTAAAAAATCTAAAATATAACAAAGTTAATAGTGGTTTATCAACAATAGATTTTGATGTTGTTAACAATGGTTTATGGGATGTAAATTCATGGTTTGCAATTGCAGTTTACATTGACGGAGAATTGTATGACCATACATTGTATAATGGCCAGAAAATTGGAACAAGTACAAATTCTAATGATTATGTTGACCCAATACAACCAGGGGAAAGGATCCATAAATCATTAAGCAATTATTATTGGTTAAATGGTAACAAACATAAGATTACAATAATTGCTGATAAATTTGAAGCGAATAATGAAGACAATCCATTGTTTGAGGGGTTTAGAGATAATATGGTTGATGAATCCAATGAAAACAATAATGTTGTTTCAATTTATATCAATGAACCTATTGTTGAACATGAAATAGATTTAGATAATTACCCTAAATTATTTGTTAAAAATGGTCAATTTAACGGACATATTGTTGTAGGAGATAGTGCACCAGCATCTGATGTTGTTGCTGCTGTTGATATTGCAACAAGTATTAAGAAATATCTTGAAGATGAAGATTACCATAACATTGGTATTGGAACTGCAAAATTATCAAGCGAGATTTCAGATCCATTAAATATGAATTTGATTTCAGTTGGAAGTCTTTGTGATAATCCAGTTTCTGCGCAATTAATGGGTAACCCATATATTTGCACAAAGTATTTTGAAAAAGGAGATGGACTGATTAAACTTTATTCATATAATGGATATGTTCAGTTATTAGTTACTGGTTATTCAGATAAAGAAACTAGAGTTGCTGCTAAAACATTAGCAAACTGGGAACAAAATGATCTTGAAGGTACTGAAATTTGGATTAAAGATTCAGGTATAATTTCATATGAAGAACCTACAATCATTACAATACCTGCTGAAGAAACACAAGAGATCCCTACAATGATAGTTACTACATCACCATCTGTAACTGAAACTGTAAGTGTATCTTTAAACAGTTGTAATGGTTGTTTATCAGATGAAATTTGTTTACCTTTTGGTACAAGACTTGTTGAAAGTGGTATGCCTAAGTACTGTGATATCAACAAGAAACTAGTTAGTCAAAAAGATAAAGAAGAATCTTGCCAAAACAATTACGAATGTGGAACTAACCAATGTAATGATGGAATTTGTGGCAGTTTATCTGAAGATCTAAAAGAAACCAAAGGTTTGTTAAAGAAAATAATTGATTGGTTTGGTAAAATCTTTGATTAAATTTTTTTCTTTTTAATTATACAAATTTAAGAAATATTTAAATAGTTATTAACTTTAGTATAAATTAATAAATTTTGGGGGATATAAAAATGGTAATTGGACTAGCAAATATTGGAACAGTTGTTTTCTGGGGTTTAGCATTAATTGTGATTAGCCTAAAGATAGTAAATCAGTATGAACGTGGTGTTAAGTTTACATTAGGAAAGTTTTCTAGTATAATGGAACCTGGTTTAAGAATAGTAATTCCAGTTATTCAAAAGTGGGAAAAGGTTGATATTAGAGTAAAAGCAGTGGATGTTCCTGACCAAGATGCAATAACTAAAGATAATGTTAGTATTAAGGTTAATGCTGTATTGTATTACAAAGTTTCAGATTCTAAAAAAGCAATAATTGAAGTTGAACATTTTAATTATGCAACATCACAACTTGCACAAACAACAATGAGGGATGTAGTTGGTGAAGTAACACTTGATGAACTTTTACAAAAAAGGGATCAGATCTCAAAAAGAATAAGAGAAATTGTTGATGCAGCAACTGACCCATGGGGTATTAAAGTTGAATCTGTAGAGCTTAAACATGTTGAACTTCCTGAACAACTGAAAAGAACAATAGGTAAAGAAGCTGAAGCTGAAAGAGAAAGAAGAGCAGTAATTATTAAAGCTGAAGGTGAAGTTGCAGCTGCAACTAACATGTCAAAGGCTGCAGGTATGCTTTCTAAATCTTCTGGTGCTTTACATCTAAGAACATTACAAAGTTTGAATGATCTAAGTTCTGATCAAAGCAATACTGTAGTGTTTGCAGTGCCTTTAGAGATCTTGAAAGCTTTTGAAGGAATAGCTAAGAAGAAATAATTTTCTTCTATTTTTTTCTTTTATTTTAACTATGATAACTAAAAATAACTTCAAATGTGGACAATGTGCAGAATGTTGTAAGTTATTAACAGTTAAGATTTCTAATAAAGAGATTAAAAAGATTCAAGAAAAAGGTTATGATGATTTCTTTTTTCAGTATGATGAACATATTGACAGTAACATATTAGAAAGGGATGATAATGGTTGTGTTTTCTTAAATGGAAATAAATGTAAAATATATGATATTAGACCTAAAGTATGTAGTGATTATCCTTTTGTAGAAGGTAATGAAATTGAAACTTGTAAACCAAAGTTATTTGGAAAGAAATAATTCTATTGTTGCATATATTCTGTTGCTGCTGCAAGAACTTTGGCATGTAAATCATTAACATCAAATGGTTTATCTACCATTTCAAAATTAGGCATACCTGCTCCAGCTTCTTGTGCTTGTAATCTTAATGCATCATGACTTGCTGAAATAAGATAAAAAGGTATATTTGGAGCATATTGTTTTGCAGCTTCTATAGCATCTAGTCCTGTTTTACCTTGAATAGAACCTAGGTCAGAAATTACTGCATGATATCCGCCCTTTGCAATTTCTTCAATTCCTGCATCATATGTTTCAGCAAAAACTATTTCTGTATCCCATTTAAAGATCATCCTATATGATTCCCTTACTCCTAATTCATCATCAATTGCTAGAATCTTTGGTTTTGCGTTTGCCATTTTAATTATTGATAATTTGCTTTTAGTCCTTGATGAGCCATTATAAATTGAGCAAGACCATTTCCTTGAAGAACATTTAATACTTGTTCTCTTCCTTCGACTTTTATATTAGAAACTTTATCTATTACATATTCTCTATGCATTAATCTATATTTTCTTAAATAACCGCCCCTTGCTTTAAGATCTCCAGAACTTTCTGTACCTTTTCTTTGTTCTTCTTCTTGTTGTTTTGCTAATTTTGAATATAGAAGAGTATATGCAAGTCTTCTACTATCTGATTGTGATCTTGTATTAACTCTAACTTGAGTTCCTGTTTCTTCATGTGTTAGCCTTATGCAATTATGATTACAGTTTGCATTTGCTCCACCATTTGTACTTCCGCTTAGAGCTTCTTCTCTAACATCTCGTTTCCTTAACTTATAAGGTGCACGCTCAGAATAAGGGTTTACAGTAACATTAAGAGTATCTGTATATGGCCTTTTACCTTCTTCAAATACAAAAGAATGTACACCATCCTCACCTCTTAATAAGGAATATGCCCTATCACCACTAACCCTAAAAGTGACCTCTTTGTTTGAATGATCTAATATCTCAAAACCATAGTTTCTTGAAGGATCTGTTGCAAATCTTTTATACGCTTCTGCCAATTGAATTACAAATGATTGTGTTATAGCAGAGTTCCCTATAGTTTGTATTGTTATAATCGCATCATTATGATCGTATTTACCTTTAGATTTTGTATCGTCTAGAAAATTAGATGCCCTAGTCATAAAATCACGAATATCATCTATTAATATTGGGATTGCAACCTCAACATATTCTGCATCTGCTTCTTTTAAAGTTGCATTAATATCAACTAATATAGAATCATAATATCCTTTAAGTGAGTCATAAGTAGCAATCTGTCTATTCAAGTTAGACCATTCTTTTGTTGTTTTTCTTCCTGCTGAACTGTCTCCCATAACAATTTGATCAAGTTCTTGAAATCTTTCTTGTGCTTGAGAATAATCAAAGTCAGAATCAACTTCAGCCATTAAATCATCTAAAGCATCTCTTAATCCTGCTGGTGCTAAATCTTCTAACATTACTTTTGCCATAGAGAAAAAGAAAATATAATCATTTATAAACCTTTCTATTTTGTTATTACTTTATAGTGGTTATTAAACAGCATTATATGTGGAATCTTAAGGCAAAAAGTTTTTATAATACAAAATTAAAAACACTATTATGATTTATACTCCAAAAAAGAATTCAAAATCAGTAATGGATTTAATCACAGTGATTGTTTTCTTAGGAATAGCTGGAGGGATTATTTTTAGTTTGATAAACTCTGAAAATAAGATATATCAGATTTTTCCATTATTAGCATTATTATTCTGGGCACAATTTACAATTGTTTTATCGTATCGTCAATTTAAAAAGAAAAAAGAATTAGGATATGAAACATTCACAGAAATGATGCTTCATTTCCCAATAAGGCTCTTTTTATTCTTAGTATTAGCTATTTTAGGGATATTTCAGATATTTATTGGTAATATACTGATTAGTTATGGGATATTGTTTGTATGGTGGTTGTTCGCCTTAATGTTTTACAGTTATTATAATAAAAGAAAAGAAAAAACCTATGATTTCTTTTCAGTAATTGTTTCATTTGTTTTATTCTTTATAATATCTGTTTTAACAATATACATCATTAGTGTTCGATTTGAAGACTTTATACTTGGTTTACCAATAGAAGCTACTACAAACCTACCAGAATTTGGAATAGATGATTATGTAACAGGTGGCCTTATAGGGGCTGTAATAGGAACATTGTTTATTAATGTGGTAAAAATATTCATTAGATTGGTATCTAAAAAGAAGAATTAAGGCCTAGTCGGAGTAAACTAGTAACATTTTTAAATAACTCTGTAATTTCTATTCTTAAAGTTAATCGGGAGGTTATCATAATGGTTGAATTCAAAATATGTATAGGAGATAAGACAGGAAAAACTTATCAAAAAGAGATAAAAGATGAAGAAGCAGCTCCATTTATGGGACTCAATATTGGAGAAAAGATCAATGGAGAAACAATTGGAATGACAGGCTATGAACTTGAAATTAGCGGTGGTTCAGATTCATGTGGTTTTCCTATGAGAAGAGGTATCCAAGGTGTACGAAAAAAGATTACAAGTATTGGTGGTGTAGGATTTGCTAAACCAATTAAAGGTCAAAAACAAAGAAAGACTGTTTGTGGTTTTAAAGTCAATGAAAACATCTCACAAATCAATCTTAAAATAGTAAAAGAAGGGGCTAAAAAGTTAGCTGATTTATTTGGCGGAGAAGCACCAAAAGAAGGGGCTGAAGCACCTAAAGCTGAAGAAAAGCCTAAGGAAGCTCCTAAAGCTGAAGAAAAACCTAAGGAAGAAAAGAAAGAAGAAGCACCTAAAGCAGAAAAAAAAGAATAAAGATAAAAAACCATGGTCAAGAAGAAAAAGCCTGAAGATGATTTACAACCTGAGATAAATATAGGATTAATAGGTCATGTTGACCATGGAAAAACTACTTTAACTGAAAAACTGTCTGGAAAATGGACAGATACTCATTCTGAAGAGATTAAAAGAGGAATTACCATCAGATTAGGTTATGCTGATGCAGTATTTAGAAAGTGTGAGAAATGTGACATTTTTACTTCTACTGAGAAATGTGGAAAGTGTGGTGAAGAAACTAAGATATTAAGAAAAGTTAGTTTTGTTGACGCTCCAGGCCATGAAAGTTTAATGGCAACAATGTTATCAGGAGCTAATATAATGGACGGTGCTTTACTTTTAGTTGCTGCAAATGAAGAATGTCCACAACCACAAACAAGAGAGCATTTGATGGCTCTTGACATAATTGACATTGATAAAGTAATAATTCTACAAAATAAAGTTGATTTGGTTGATGAAAAGAAAGCTTTAGAAAATTATAATCAAATTAAAGAGTTCTTGAAAGGAACAAGGTATGAAAAAGCTCCAATAATACCAATTTCAGCAAGACATGGTATTAACCTTGACATGCTGGTAAAAACAATTGAAGAAATTATACCAACTCCTAAAAGAGACCCTAAAAAAGACCCAATAATGTATGTTGCTAGAAGTTTTGATATTAACAAACCGGGAATTAAACCAAAAGATATTGTTGGAGGAGTTTTAGGTGGTTCATTAAAACAAGGTATCTTTAAGATAGGGGAAGAAATCGAAATTAAACCAGGATATGATGTTGAAGAAAAGAATCAGAAAGTTTGGAAAACAATAACTACTAAGATTACTGGGCTTAAGACAGGCGGAACAGATGTTAAAGAGGTTGGTCCTGGCGGTTCAATTGGTGTTATGACTTCACTTGATCCAACAATTGTAAAATCTGATAGTTTAACTGGTTCTATTGTAGGACTTGCAGGAAAGCTACCTCCAGTATGGCAAAATCTAAAACTTGAAGTTCACCTACTTGATAGAGTTGTTGGAGTTAAAAGTGACCTTAAAGTTGAACCAATAAAAGTAACTGAAACATTAATGCTTAATGTAAACAGTTCTGCAACTGTAGGAGTAGTTACTGATCTGAAAAAAGGATTAGTAAATTGTATTCTTAAGAAACCAGTTTGTGCTGAGCCAGGTGCTAGAGTTACTATATCAAGACTTGTAGCACATAGATTTAGGCTTATTGGTTACGGATTAATCAAAGAATAAATTACTTCATTGAAAAGTCTTGCATTTTATCACCTATACAAAAACTTTCTATCTCGGTTTTTTCATCCTCACGCTGCTTCTTCGTAACCTTGCATGAAAGCTGCTTCTTCGGCTGAGATACCATCTTCTTCGACAAGTTCTTCTCTTGACATTTCTGCGTAGACATCATTTTCATCTATTTGTTCTTTTTCTGTATATTCGTAATGAACTTCTTCTAAACTAGTACTGTCATCATTGACATTATCTTCTTCCATATGAATCCCCCCGACACATATTTCGTAATTATTCCGATAAAAGGTTATAATTATATGATATTTATAAATATGAGGATTAAATTTTATAATGTTTATATAAAAAAGTAATAAATTTAAGGATAAAGAGTAAGATTTATAAATTACATTATATTTACAAAAGGTATAATATTTATTTAAGTTATATTGGGGATGGTTTATATGAGAAGAAAAGTAATTCAAATTGCAGAATCAACACAATTAATTTCTTTACCTAGAAAGTGGGCTGTACAAAATAATGTTAAGAAAGGTGATGAGTTAGAAGTAACCGAACAAGGAAATAAAATCTTAATAAGTACAGAAGAAAATCAAGATCAAATATTAAAAACTGAAATTGATATTACTGGTTTGGATAGAGATTCATTAATTTTCTTAATAAGAGGATTGTATATAAGAGGTTATGATGAAATTAGATTAATATTCAAGACACCACTTATTGCACACCACTATAAAAGTAAAGAAGTAAAAGTTTTTTCAGTTATTCATGGCGAGATCAATAGATCAACAGGACTTGAAATAATTGAACAGAAAAGTAATTTTTGTGTATTAAAAAATTTGTCTGGAAATTCAATCAAAGAGTTTAATAATATATTAAGAAGAACATTTTTGTTAATTATAGATGCAGTTAATGACCTAATTGAAGGTACTAAAAAGAAAGATTATTTCTTAGTAGAGACTTTAGAAGAAAAACATGATACCATAACAAAATTAATTTTGTATAACCTAAGGATGCTAAATACAATTGGACACAATAATTACAAAGATACTTGTTTATTGTTTCATATGATATCATCATTAGATATGATTATTGATATACTAAAAAACTCAGCAAGAGAAGTATTGGAAATGAAAATTACACTCTCAAAAAAGGGTGAAACTATATTAACAGCAATACATGAATCAATTAAAGAGTATTATGATTTGTATTATCATTTTGATTTTAAGAAAGTTGAAAAATTTAGCGCTTCTAGAGATAAGATTATTCATTCAATTAGCAAATCATCTGAAGAAATCAATGTAAAAGAAATGAGGTTTTTATCCAAATTAGAACAATGCTTAGAGATATTTAGAAATCTATATTCATTCAGGATAGGAATTGAGTACTAGGTTGAGTTTAAATCAGGTGTTAATGAGTAAGGTAAAAATTTAACTTCAGGTTTTAAACTTATACCAGTTACACTTTTAACCTGATCATGAATATATTGCATAGCATTAATAAAATCTGTTAAGGTTGCTGAACCACTATTCATTAAAAAAACAGGGTATTGTTTTGCAACAGTAATACCATTAACTGAATAATCATCACATTTTGCTTGCCTAATTAATTCATCTGCACGAAAGTCTATTGCGCCACCTTTATCTGCATCATAACCTCTTAATTTAAACACAGACCCAACAGATAAACCTTTTGGATGATTTCTCCCCCTTTCAATCGCTTGTTCATACATCCTATCTTGAATATCCTTTTGTTTGCCTGGATTAAGACTTATTTTGACAGCATATAAAACATGTCCTTGATATCCAGACTCTTGTAAGATACTATGACGATAGCCAAACCTAAGATTCTTAAACCGCCCACTTTTAGGAATTACTACCCTTTTTCCTTTTGGACTGATAAGAATAACTTCATCTACAATATTACCCATAAATTGCTGATAAGCTTGGACATTCATGATTGTAGCTCCGCCAACAGTACCAGGAATATCTGCCAAATCTTCTATCCCAGAAAGAGAATGTTTGTAAGCTAATCCTGCTAAAGAATTCCTATAAGAAAACATCAAAGATTCTAGAGTGTGTGGATGAACAAGATTTGGTACAACAAAGTTATCAGAGACAAGATTAATACTTTGGCTTCTACCTAACAATGCTCCGCTTTGAAGAAGTAAAGTACCATCACCCATCTCAACATCACCTATAGGTACAAGATTACCAGAACCATCAATAACTTTATTCAGACTAGTCATATCTAGTAATATGTCTAAGTCTCCATAAACTGTATTAGAACCATTGCCTTTAGTACAATAAGTTAATCCAGCATCATTACATAATTTCAAAATGGCAACAATATCTTCTTCAGATTGGGGCCTAACAACTGCACCAGCCCTACCACCAATACCTATTGTGCTAAATTGTCTTAAATCTATACCACTAACCCTCCACGTTACAGATTGAGGATTATTTACAATATCACATAAGTGATTTGCAGCTGTAAGTGACAATTTCCCACTACTCATTGTCCGACCTCAAAATATCTTGATAGTCAAATCGAGATTTGCACCTAGGACAAGATTTAGGGTTATCAACCCTTGTTTCCCATTCATATTGGCATTTATCACATATCAATTTGTTAGCACCCAGTAATAGTAATAATAATAGTAATAGTAGTAATAAAAACACATTTCGTTTTATAAACCTTTATATGAATAACGACCAAAAGAAATAAATATGACGTTAGAATAAATTATCTAATGACAGAAGCAAAAGATCTTCGAAAAGGAGATTATATATTCTATAATGATGAACTGTTAAGAGTGGTTAAAAAAGAGATTGTTGCTTATGGCACACATTCACATTCTAAAACAAAGTTGTTTGTTACAAACATCCAGGGTAAAAAGGAACGTTCTTTTAATGTAACCCATCATGAGCAGATGCAGGATGCAAATATTCGAAGATTAGAAGGGCAAGTTATTGCAAAAATGCCTGACAAAATTCAGATTATGGATGCTGTAAGTTATGAAACATTTGATGCTAAAGTTGAACCTGAAATGCACTCTCAGATCAAGGAGGGTGATTCAATTACATTTGTCAATTTTGAAGGAAGTGTTACAGTTCTTGAAAAGCGGTAAAGCTTTATTAAGAGGTTTAGTTTTTTGTCATACATGGATAAACAAGAGATAATTGAGTTTTTGAATAATCTTCAAAAAAGAAAATATAATTTAGATCTTGGTGCGATTAATGAGATTCTTGCTAAATTAGGTGAGCCACATAAAAATCTAAAAGTTATACATGTTGCAGGAACTAATGGTAAGGGTTCTGTTTGTGCAATATTATCATCAATTTTAAAATCTGCTGGACATAAAGTTGGTATGTACACTTCACCACATCTTAAAAGAATTAATGAAAGATTTTTAATTAATGGTGAAGAAATAAGTGATGAAGATTTTGTGAGATGTTTTAATATTGTAAATGAACAATACTCTAACCAAACATATTTTGAGATGATGACTGCTTTAGCTTTTGTTTATTTTTCTGAAAAAAAATTAGATTATGTGATATTAGAAGTTGGATTAGGTGGAAGATTAGATGCAACCAATGTAGTGGACCCTTTAGTTTCTGTTATTACAAACATTTCATTAGAACATCAAGAATATTTAGGCGAGACTATCTTGGAGATTGCTGGAGAAAAAGCAGGAATAATCAAAAATGGAAAAACAGTAGTTACAGCATGTTTGGGAGATGCTTTAGAGGTTATTAAGAAAGTTGCTGAAAAGAAAAAAGCTTCAATTGTGATGGTTGAAAAAATTGAACAAGATAATGGTTTTTTTAGTATAAACGGACATAAACAACTTGAAATGAACCTGAAAGGAGAATTTCAAAAGATCAATGCGGCAACAGCAGTAACTGTGATTGATATTATTGGTGGTATAACTGAAGATGCTATCAAGAAAGGTTTAGCTAATGCGATATGGCATGGACGTTTTGAGTTTGTTTCTGATAATGTATTAGTTGATTGTGCACATAATGCAGATGGTTCTAAAGTTTTAGCTAAAGAAGTTAAAAAATTAGGAAAGAAAGTTGTTTCTGTTGTAGGAATATTAGATGATAAAGATAAAGAAACAATGGTTAAAGAATTTTGTAGTTTTTCTGAACATGTGATTTTTTGTAAGCCAGATAATTCTCGTGCTGCTGATCCTAATGAATTAGTTGATTATTGTGGTTGTTCTAAAGAAATAATTGAAGATGTTAAACAAGCTGTTTTAAAAGCTAAAGAATTAAATTATGAATTAGTGGTTGTTTGTGGGAGCATTTATACTGTTGGAGAAGTTTTAATTAAGTAATTATTGAATATATTTATGATAAAGACTAAATTTATCTTAAAAAACTTTGTTTAACAACAAAAATTACCAAACTGGCCATTTTTGAATGTAAAAAGGTATATTTATCCCATTTTTATCAAGAACATTTGTTACATAACAAAAATAACCAAACTGGCTATTTTTGAATGTAAAAATGCAATTTATCCAATATTTTATCAAGAACATTTGTTACATAACAAAAATAACCAAACTGGCTATTTTTGAATGTAAAAATGCAATTTATCCAATATTTTATCAAGAACATTTGTTACATAACCATAATCTTTAAATATAATCTACATTTGCATTTTATTGTGAGATTATGGGAAATGTCGACGTTGAATTAATTGATGTAAAAGGTATGTCTGATAAAGAACTATTAAAGTTCATGAAAGATAATGCTATTTCTCTAAAAGTATTTGAAGCTAAGAAAATTGTTGAATTGATTGGAAGAAATCCGTCCCTTACAGAACTTCATATATTTAATATTGAATGGAGTGAACATTGTTCTTATAAAAGTTCTAGAAATGTTTTGAAAATGTTGCCAACTTCTGGACCAACAGTTATACAAGGACCAAAAGAAGATGCAGGCATTATCAAATTAGGTGAACATGAAGGTGACATGTATGGTTTAGTTATTGGGCATGAAAGTCATAATCATCCATCTCAAGTTGTACCATATGAAGGTGCAGCAACTGGTATTGGTGGTTGTGTTAGAGATATACTATGCATGGGCGCAAGAATAATTGGTTGTGCTGATCCTTTAAGGTTTGGAAATCCTAATGGAAAAAATAAAAATAATGTTAGGTATATTGCTAATGCTGTTGTTGATGGTATTGCAGGTTATGGAAATCCTTTAGGTGTTCCAAATATTGGAGGAGATATTAATTTTTCAGATAGTTTTGATGATAATTGTTTAGTAAATGTTGTTGCTTTAGGATTGATTAAAGAAAAAGATATAATCCATTCAGCTGCTCCAAAAAATTCAGAAGGTTATGATGTTGTAGTTATTGGAAAAGCCACTGATAATTCAGGTTTTGGTGGTGCTGCGTTTGCATCTTTAATACTTGATGAAGAAGATGCTGAAATTAACAAAGGTGCTGTACAAGTTCCTGATCCATTCTTAAAGAATGTATTAATTAGAGCAACTGAAGCTGTGTTTAAAGAAGCAAGAGAAAAAGGAATTGTGTTAGGTTTCAAAGATATGGGTGCTGGTGGTATAATGTGCGCTTCGTCTGAACTTTGTCAATCTGGTGGATATGGTGCCAACTTAGATGTTGACAAAATTCATGTTTCAATGAAAATACCACCTTATGTAACTGCATGTTCAGAAACACAAGAAAGATTTACTTGGATTTCACCACCAGAGTTTACTCCAAGAATAATTCAAATTTATAATGAAGAATTTGAACTACCAAATGTTGCAGAAGGAGCACGTGCTTCTGTAATTGGTAAAGTTACAAAAAATAAAGATTATATAATGAAATCAGAAGGTAAAATAATATGTAATGTTCCAATTGATGTTGTTACTGAAGGTATCAGATATGAAAGAGAAAAAGTTGAAAATAAAAAGAAATTTGAAGAACCTTCACTTGATGAACCAAAAGATTATTCTAAAGAAATATTAGCAGTATTAAAAAATCCAAATGTTGCTTCAAAAGCTTTAGTATTCAAACATTATGATACAGAAGTTCAAGGTTTAGCTGTTATTAAACCGGGTGAGGCGGACGCTGGAGTACAAGCACCAATACCTGGAAGTTCACTTGGTTATGCTTTATCAGTTGATTGTAACCCAAGATATTCAAGAATCAGTAGTTATTGGGGTGCAGCAAATGCTGTTGCTGAATCAATGAGAAATGTTGCAGCTGTTGGTGCAACACCATATGGTATGACAGATTGTTTAAATTATGGTAATCCTGAGAAACCTGAAGCGTTTAATGATTTTTATGAAGGTGTAAGAGGAGAAAAAGAAGCTGCTGAGAATCTTTATGTTAAAGGAACAAAAGATCCTTGTCCGTTTGTTTCAGGTAATGTTTCATTTTATAATGAAAGTGCATCTGGTAAATCGGTTGATCCATCTGCAATAATTGCTTGCGCAGGAATGTTTGATGATTATAGTAAAGCAATAACTATGAAGATTAAAAAAGCTGGTTCAAAGTTATTTATGATTGGTGAAAGAAAAGATGAACTAGGGGGTTCTATTTATTATGAAAATCATAAAGAGTTAGGAGCAAATGTTCCAAAAGTTGATTTTGAAGCTGAAAGAAACAGGATTTATGGTGTTATAGATGCTATTGATAAAGGATTAATTTTAAGTTGTCATGATATATCTGATGGTGGCATGGCTACTTGTGTTTCTGAAATGATACTTGGTGGTGAAGCAGACGGTAAGATTGGTGCTTCAATTAAAATTAAAGATGATCTTATACTAGGATTATTCAGCGAAAGTTCTGGTTTTGTATTTGAAGTTGAAACTGATAAAGTTTCTGAAGTTGAAGAGATATTTGACAAACATAAAGTTGAACTTGTTGAATTAGGAGAAACAACTGAAGAAAGTAAATTAAAAATTAATGAGATTACTCTTGATATTAAAGATATGAAACAAGCATGGACAACTGGATTTAGAGAGGTTATGCAATGATAGCGGTAATCCTTTTCCCTGGAACAAATTGTGAGAATGAAAGTGTAAGAGCTTTGCAAGCAGTTGGTTTAGATGCAGAAGTTGTTAGATGGAACACTAGTAAAGATGTTTCTGCCTATGATGGCTACCTTATACCTGGTGGTTGGAGTTATGAGGATAGAATTAGAGCGGGAGCAATTGCTGCACAAGACCCATTAATGTTAAAGATAAAAGAAGAAGCTAAAAAAGGTAAGCCAGTAATTGGAATATGTAATGGTTGCCAAGTATTAATTGAAACAGGAATAATTCCTGGATTAAAAGATAAAGTACAAATGGCTTTAGCAC